>Ga0209510_1000559_pt1 | contig 49867 bp, 52 predicted proteins | sample BiotimSIPDNA_FD_185749 | JGI IMG/M metagenome (GOLD analysis project Ga0209510, IMG submission 185749) | Anaerobic biogas reactor microbial communites from Washington, USA - Biogas_R1 time_0 SIP DNA (SPAdes) (version 2) | ecosystem: Engineered > Bioreactor > Anaerobic > Unclassified | place...
GATGGCCAGTTATGCATACCACAAAGGAGACTGGAAAAACCGGAAACGTTACCGCTGGGCGGATATTTTCAAAAAATAAGAGACCAACAGTCTGAAAACAAGAAAGGCGGATCTGCTACAGCAAATCCGCCTTTCTGTTCTTTGGTAAAAATACTAGGATTCTGACATTAGACTAATGATTGCCTGTATCAATGTTACCAGAACGGCACCAACGCCCAGGAAAGCAAAAATGAATCCGGATTCGAAATCCAGTAGACCGGCCCACATATCGTTGAGAATAGTAATTATTACGTCCATTTTAATTCGAATTAAATGATTAATCTTTTTTTGCCTACTCTTAAGGATTTTCGGCGGCTCCCCCTACTCTTTCAAGGATTTTCGGGATACTCCCAGGAAGATGACAACAAACCCTTATGATGGTGTTTCACCTAAAATAACTTGGGTACGATAAACGGCATTATTGCGCCCAGAAGCACTAGAATCATAGCTAGCCAGAGATTCGACGAAGGGTCGTGAATCAGTCCTTGTAAAAGAGTAATAAAATCCATGGTGTTTATTATTTGATTAAATGGTTAAAAATTTTTCAAAGGTCATGGCAAAGTTAAAAATCTTTTTTTAACTACCAAATACAACGTTTTCAAATATTATGCTCTTTTCTCAATAAATCGTTAACTGTTTTGACGGGATTAAAAGTACTCAGCGGAACTTCCACAAACGCCGTATTCCACCCGCTCATGCTTCCGTTCCACAATCCGGGCAATTCCAGAGCCTTTAACTCCCTGCCTTCCATGCTTTTATATGATATGAAACCGGTATCGTCATCTCTGAAATACGGCAAATGATATAGCTTCCCTTCGTAATCTTTAAAAGAACAGACAATGTCAACCGGATTAAAATGCGTAGAATCGTATTTTTTCCCGTTCAGCTGTACACTTTCCAGAATTTGAAGCGATCCGGACCCGTCCTTGTCCCTTACTCTGAACGGTCCTCCCCCCGTTTCTCCCGTAGATCGGACCATACCGCATACCCGAATAGGTCTGTTCAGCTTTGAGAACAAATAGGAACGGAACTCTTCACCTTCCATGGGAGGGTGCGTAATACCGAAAGTCTGCTCTAAAAAGTCTGCCATTTCCCTTAAACGGAAAGGATCGGCATGATCTTTAAGTTCACCTATATATTTATATACCTGCCTTCTGCACCGCAAGAGGAACCCTGCCAACACTTTTCTCCAGTGAATCACCGGTTCCAGGGAAGCTTCCGGAACCACGTTGTCAATATTTCTTATAAATACCATGTCCTGTGTCAGCGTGTTCAGGTTTTCCAACAATGCCCCGTGACCGCCCGGTCTCAATACCAGGGAACCGTCATCCTTACGGAACGGCCTGTTCTGCATATCTGCGGCCAGGGTATTTGTAGCAGGATTTTGGGTGGAAAATGACACATTGATATCCATCCCGAACCTTCTTTCATAACCCTCGCTTACTCTTTCCAGAAGGTTGGCAAACAAAGCTTCATGTTCAGCAGACACGGTAAAATGAACGTTAACCGTTCCTCCTTCATTCGTATCGCAAAGTGCGGATTCAACCAAATGTTCCTGGAATGGGGTACGTGGTCCGTCGGGATATTTATGGAACAGTATCAATCCTTTTGGTAATGATCCGTAATTCAGGCCTTTTTCCTCCAATAATTGGGTCAGTATCTTCAGCCGGTTTTTCGGATCAAATCCGTCCAGTTGTGACAATTTAGGATAAAAGGCAAATTCCTGAAGATGCTCAAAGAAGGTTAGTACGGGTTCCGGAAGTGCTGCTTTTTCGTTATCGCGGAGCATCCCGGCCGCCGAAAACAGATCTTTGAACATACGACTGGCGGCTCCCGATGCAGGCACAAATTTGATTCGGCTTCCGTTCCATTGATCGTAACGAGTTACCAAATCTTCCTGCTCTTTCTCGTCCAGACAAGCGATCCCGTTCCCGGGGACAGCCGGACCTATTATGTCAAGTGGGGGAATTCCCCGGGAAAAAATGTGCAGTTGCGATTCAATATCACTGATAGTCAACCCGTTACTCTTAGCGAATTCCAGATCCTTTTTGGTTAACATAAAGTCAAATGCCTGTATTGTTCCGGTGTCCATTCCCTACGATAAACATATGCTTTTCTGAATGCTTCAAATTGGCGAGGAGCACTACGCAACTGTTTATCCTCTACAAATATAGGAAAACAATGCGTGAAAAGCAAATCCGCAGGCACTCCCGGAGGAGGCGGTATTTCAATGGAATGTTTTTCCAGTTCTTTCCATCCGAAATGTGCAGCCAGCGAACGAATCACCGTTTGCGAAGCATTTCTTTTTCCTTCCAGCGAATAACCTGCTATATGAGGGGTGGCAATATGAGCGATCTTTAAGGTTTCCGTGTCAATCTTCGGCTCGTTCTGCCAAACATCCAGAATAATGCCGCCCAGATTTTTAGCGGCATCTTTCAAGGCTTCTTCGTCCACGACTTCACCCCGTGAAGTATTGACCAGGCAAGCACCTTTCTTCATGGAAGAGAAGAACTTCCGGTCTGCCATGCCGCGTGTATCGGGAGCAAGGGGGACGTGCAGGGTTACGATATCGGCATGCTTAAGCAAAAAGGGCAGATCAACAAAGCCGGCGGAGCCCTCGGCAAGGGCGCGTGGGGGATCGTTCAAAAGGGTCTTCACACCCAGTTTTTCGGCCAAACAGACCACTTTTTTCCCCACATTTCCCACACCCACAACGCCTAAAGTTTTTCCGCACAGATCTGTTTTTGTCATGGCCGCCCATGCTGTCAATGCTGTGAAAACGTATTGCATAACCGCACCGGCATTGCAACCGGGTGCGTTGGCCACCGTGATGTTGTGCCATTTACAATACGACATGTCAATATGATCCGTACCTATGGTTGCCGATCCGATAAAAGAAACGGAGCTGCCTTCCAGCAGGGAATCATCGCATCGGGTCCGGGTACGAACCAGAAGCGCGTGGGCATTGCGAATTGCCTGCCTGTCAATCAGATGCCCGGGAATGCGCGTTATGCTGGCAAAACTTTCAGGTATGTTTTCCAGGAAAGGGATCTGATCATCTGCTACAATATTTGGTATTTTCTTCACGGTTAACGAATAATGAGTTCCCTGACTACGGATTTTTTCAGTCCTGCATTGAGTTTACCGATCAGAAACGGTTTTTGCATGTCCAGCTGACAACGCAATACCGAAGATTTGATCCGGACGGTATAGACCCCGTCACGAAAAGAACGTTCCCCACATTCGCGTGCCGCCGTTTCCCCTATGAGTTCATCCCATGCATGATGTATGCGTAATGTTTCCAACCCTTCCCGCAAACCGGTTTCTTCAAGGGTTTGATCAAGCACTTCCTGTAGTGTTTTAGTCTTTTGTCTTTTCATGTGTGAAAACGCCTCCTTTTACGCTATATATAGTATGAGGACCTCCCAGAGCGTGGATTAGTTCTTCTATTCTGACCTTATTGCTGTCTGTCAGAAATATCTGTCCAAAACCGTCTTCCACCACCAAATGCAGCAAATGGGACACCCTCCTGGCATCCAGTTTGTCAAAAACATCATCCAGCAACAGAATGGGAGCCAGTTCTTTCATTTGCCGTATCAAGGCGAATTGAGCCAGTTTCAGCGCTAACAGGTAAGTTTTTTGCTGTCCCTGGGATCCGCATATTTTCAGCGGATGACCTTCCAGTGAGAACTGCACGTCATCCCGCTGTATTCCGGTCCCTGTGTATTGCAACATCCTGTCTTTCTGTCTGTTTTTTCTTAAAAGATCAGCCATTTCTCCATGATTCAGGTCCGATTCATACTTCAGATCCACTTTTTCCTTTCCGGCAGAAAGCAGCCTGTAATAATGTATCACATGCGGGTGCAGCAAACGACACAATTCTTTCCTTTGGTTGTATATCAGTTGGGCTCGTACGGACAAGGAATTATCCAAAGCGTCCATCACATCGCCGGGAATGTGGTCCGATTTCAACAACTTGTTTCTCTGGTGAAGCAGTTTTTTGTATTCCAGCACGGTCTGAAGGTAATCCGGCTGTGTCTGGGACAGGAGAAAATTCAGGTACTTACGACGTTCTTCGCCGGATCCGAAAACCAGAGATGTATCCTGTGGGGAAACCATGACCACCGGGATGAGACCTACGTGGGCAGACAATTTCTCGTAACGTTTTCCGTTCCGTTTAAATATCTTTTCTCCCTGGCGATCAACGGCACATGAAATTTTCTCCGTAACTGCATTTCCCATGTCATATTCCCCAAAGAGAGTTGTTTCCTGATGATCGTACCCGATAACATCCCGGTCCGGAATACCCATGGAACTTTTACAGACACTCAGGTAATACAGCCCGTCAAGCAGATTGGTCTTTCCCTCCCCGTTATCACCGTACAGTACATTGATACCAGGTGAAAATGTCAGGGATGCATCACCAATGTTTTTAAAATGAGATAGCAACAATCGGGATAAATACATAGAGATTCGTTCAACAAGTATGCAAACATAGCAAATTTTACGTATATTTGCCGCCTCAAAACAAAGACCTATGTCAAAAAAGAATACCAGCGCAAAGCATAAACAGAAGAAAGAAGATCCGGCAGCAGTTGCCGAAGCTATCAGCAAAACAGAAGAATTTCTGGCCAAGTACAAAAAACACATGATCTATTCCGCCACGGGTATTGTGGTTCTGCTGGCCCTGGGTTTCGGATACATGAAACTGATCCGGGAACCGCGCCGTCAGGAAGCCCTGGCACAAATGTTCCCTGCAGAAAGCTATTTCAGGGCCGACTCCTTTGACCTTGCCCTTAACGGGGATGGTAACGTACTGGGTTTCAAAGATATTATTGACGAATACAAGGCCCTTCCCGGACAAGTAGTGTATTTTTATGCCGGAGTTAGTGAACTGCATTTGGGCAACTACGCAGAAGCCATTGAATACCTTAAAAAATACAAATCAGGCGACCAGATCATACAGGCACGGGCTTATTGCAACATAGGAGATGCCTATGCAGGACTTGACGATCTTGACAACGCTCTGTCATGGTACAAAAAAGCAGCTCAATACAAGGATAATGCTTACGCTGCCGCTTATTATAAAAAGGCAGGTATATTACTGGAAGAAAAAGGGGATTATGCCGGAGCCATGGAAATGTACAAGATCATCAAGAATCAACATCCTCAAACCATTGAGGGAATGGAAATTGACAAATACATCTCGCGTCTGGAGATCCTGATTGAACAATAGATAACGTGGACCTATGGGAAGGGCATTTGAATACAGGAAGGCAAGAAAATTAAAACGTTGGGGCAATATGTCCCGCACTTTTACACGACTGGGCAAAGAGTTAACCATAGCTGCCAAACAAGGAGGTACGGATCCCGAGAATAATCCCCGTTTGAGAGCCATCATTCAAAACGCCCGCTCCGAAAACATGCCCAAAGACAATATTGAAAGGGCCATTCGCAGAGCAGACGAAAAAGACAAGGGAGATTACAAGGAAGTCGTTTACGAAGGGTACGGGCCCCATGGGATTGCCGTACTCATAGAAACCGCCACGGACAATACTACAAGAACGGTTGCCAATATCCGTTCCTATTTTAATAAGGCAGGCGGAAACCTGGGTACATCGGGCAGCGTTGAATTCATGTTCGACCACAAGTGCGTCTTTCATGTCAAATCAAAAGATCCTGTTGACCTGGAAGAACTGGAACTGGAGCTGATCGATTACGGAGGGGAAGAAGTCTTTATGGACGAGGAAGAAGAAGCGATCGTGATTTACGGAAGTTTTGAATCCTTCGGGTCTCTTCAAAAACACATCGAAGAAAAAGGTTTTGAACTGGTAAGCGGGGGTTTTGACCGCATAGTGAACGGGGAAATGAAAGAATTGTCCCCCGAAGAAAAAGCGGACATAGATAAACTGCTGGAACGTATTGAAGAAGACGACGATGTTCAGAACGTTTATACCAACATGGCTTAATCTTTAACGGTAAGCCTGTCTTCTATCAGCCTGTTGTTGTATTGCTGACGGAAAGCCTTTAAAAAGAGCTCGTTTGAGGGCTCTTTTTCTTTTTCTTCCCTTAGGATGTTCCATCCTGAAGGATAATTCACAACAAACGGTGTAGTCAGGGAGTCCAATATGCTTCTTCCAAATGCAAAAAATGAATAGGGATGATTCAGCATATCCAAAACAGTTGGCATAATATCAATTTGTTGTGTGTACTGATCGTAAATACGGCCTTTTTTGGCCAGCTGACCGGATGGATCGTAATAAACCACGGGAACAGCCATGCTTTCAATATCTGTCTGGTAATAAGGATGAATCAAAGAAAAAGTGCCGTGATCAGCAACTAATATAAATAAGGTATTTCTGTACCACGGACTGTTTTGTGCCGTTTTAAAAAATTGTTTCAGCGCATGGTCCGTATACCCTATGCACTTGTGTATGGGAAGAGTGCCTTCCGGAAATACTCCTTCGTAATGGCGCGGTATGACAAACGGATGATGAGACGAAAGAGTAAACACCGCAGAAACAAATGGCTGGGGAATTGTATTCAGTTTACTTGCAAAGAACTGTAAAAACGGTTCATCCCATATTCCCCAGTACCCGTCAAACTGGCTATTGTCTGAAAACGATTCTTTTCCGTAATAATGATCAAATCCAAAATGACGGGACATGCCGTCCAGTCCCATGGAGCCTTCCGGAGCTCCGTGAAAGAATGACGTGTGATAACCGACTTTCTTTAAAACGTTCCCCAAGCCTTCCACACGGTTCAGTGCATAGGGAGTAAGGGCAAAGGATTGTTCCAGACTCGGGATACTTCCCAGAACGGAAGGAATGGCATCTACGGATTTGCGTCCGTTAGCGTAAGCCAGTGTGCAAGACAGGGACTGCGACATCAGTGAATCCAGAAAAGGAGTAAAGGTTTCGATGTCCGGAGGATTCAAATACCCTATGTATTCCCTGGAAAAACTTTCCAATATAATAACAACCACGTTTTTCCGGAAGAACGGCTTCACGGGAATTGTGTCTGTACTGTCTTTTAAATGCAACGGGGAATAAATGCGGGACAAAGCTTCCCTTTGGGAGAAAAACGCGAGTTTTTCCACACCGGTTTTCCCTAACGTTCGGATGATGCAAAAGGGTGTATTCAGGACCAGGGCCGCTTCCATGGGACGATTGACATATGCAGCGGCATTCCCCAGCGTTATTGGCCTGGTTGTTCTGTCTGTTCCTCCACGGATAGCAACTACAGCCACCAGCAATACAAAACATAAAACAACCGTTCTGAAAGCAAAAAAGCGAAAAGTAAAAGCCGGCTTTGAGGGGTATTTTCTCTTTCCGTACAATGTCCATATAAGGATTATCAACAAGGCCCAGACTAAAAAAAACAGCATGTACTGACGCATTCCTTCCAAGAGAATCTGTCCCAAATTTGTACCTTCTGAGAATTCACCGAAAAAAGAAAAATCCATTCTTCGCAACCTGGTCCTGAAAAAGATAAAATCAAACAATTGGAAAAAGAACCCGGTTCCATTGAAAATGACAAAAAGGATTTTTAAAAAAAACTGGTAAAAACGGGAAAAGACAAAAGGAAAAGGCAGCAGTGCCAACACCAGGTAAATGCCGTTCAGATAGAACAGGGCAGAAAGATCAAACCGTATCCCGCCCCTGAATACGGCTATCATGTTTTCCCATTCAATTTCCGGGAAAAGATACTGATTATAGAGGTAAAAGGCTAAACGGCTGAGAAATAAAATCAGGAGGACCAAAAACAACCTTTTGGCCAATGAAAAAAAGTAAGAAAATCCAGTAAGATTTTTGGGTTGGTATATACTTTTCATATATGTTTGCAAATGTAAAGAATCTATCATTATGCTGTCCGTTTCAGATAAATTTCTTATTTTTGCAGGATTGATATTTAAATTTTCATTGCACAAAAAATCCGAATTTTAATGAAGATCAAACATATTGAACACATAGGCATAGCTGTCAGATCGCTGGAATCAGCCATTGCCTTCTACGAATCCAAACTCGGATTAAAATGTTATGCCATTGAAGAAGTTCAGGATCAGAAAGTCCGGACTGCTTTCTTTAAAGTTGGACAGACAAAAGTGGAATTGCTTGAAAGCACGGATCCTGAGGGTCCCATAGGCAAATTCCTGGAAAAAAAGGGTGAAGGCGTACACCACATTGCCTTCGCTACCGAAGGATTGCAGGAAAATCTGGACGAGCTGTCCCAAAACGGGATCCGCCTGATAGACAACAATCCCCGTAAAGGCGCGGAAGGATTGCATATTGCATTCCTGCATCCCAAAGACACGTTAGGCGTGTTGACAGAATTGTGTGAAAATCCGGAATAACAATACAATATTATATAAGATGAGCAATCAGTTGGAACAAATCAAGGGGTTGACACAGCTCCGCGAAAAAGCCCGCCTTGGAGGGGGTCAGAAACGCATAGATGCACAGCACGAAAAGGGGAAATGTACCGCACGTGAACGCATTTCAATGCTTCTGGACGAAGGCAGTTTTGAAGAATTTGACATGTTTGTCACCCACCGTTGTGATAATTTTGGGATGCAGGATAAAACCATCCTGGGTGACGGTGTAGTGACGGGGTACGGAACCATAGACGGAAGACTTGTCTATGTTTTCGCCCAGGACTTTACTGTCTTTGGAGGATCCCTTTCTGAAACAATGGCCATGAAGATATGTAAAGTGATGGAACAGGCCATGAAAGTAGGAGCTCCCCTGATAGGTATCAATGATTCGGGTGGTGCACGTATCCAGGAAGGTGTCAATGCCCTGGCAGGCTATGGAGATATTTTTCAAAACAACATCCTGGGATCCGGAGTGATACCGCAGATATCAGCTCTTTTCGGACCTTGTGCCGGAGGAGCGGTTTACTCTCCTGCCCTGACCGATTTCACCATCATGATGAAAGGCTCCAGCTATATGTTCCTCACCGGACCCAAAGTGGTCAAAACGGTTACCGGTGAAGATGTTACACAGGAAGAACTGGGCGGGGCCAATGTGCACGCCAGTAAAAGCGGCGTGGCCCATTTTGCTGTGGATACGGAAGAAGACGGTGTGGATCTCATTCGTGAATTGTTGAGTTACATTCCACAGAACAATATGGAAGAACCTCCCCGTTTGGAATGTACGGATCCCATTGACCGTCTGGACGATTCACTCAACGACATCATACCGGACAGTCCCAACAAACCTTATAATATGTTTGACATCATTCATACATTGGTGGATGACGGAAAATTTTTGGAAGTACATAAAGAATATGCCACAAGTATTATCGTGGGATTTGCCCGATTTAACGGAACTTCCGTAGGTATAGTGGCCAACCAGCCCAGGGTACTTGCCGGAGTATTGGATATCAATGCATCCCGTAAAGCCGCCCGCTTTGTCCGATTTTGCGATGCTTTCAACATTCCTTTGGTAACATTGGTGGATGTGCCCGGTTTCTTACCGGGGACACAACAGGAATACGGAGGTGTTATCCTGCATGGGGCAAAATTGCTGTATGCATACGGAGAAGCCACTGTTCCAAAAATAACCGTAATTCTGAGGAAAGCTTATGGAGGTGCATACATTGTAATGAGTTCCAAACACTTGGGAGGTGACCTCAACTATGCATGGCCTTCAGCCGAAATTGCCGTTATGGGACCTTCGGGAGCCATAGAAGTTCTTTACGGAAAAGAAATGGCCAATGCCGATGATCCGGCCCTCTTTGTGGAACAGAAAGAAAAAGAATACCGTGACACTTTTGCCAATCCTTACAATGCAGCGCGTTACGGATACATTGACGATATCATTGAGCCGAGGAACACACGTTTCAGGATTATCAGGTCCCTGCAGCTTCTGGCGACCAAGAAACAAAGTCTTCCTCCCAAAAAACACGACAACCTTCCCTTATAAACCCAACATTGCATGAAACGATATATAACATTCATACTTGCCGGGTTTTTTGTTCTCTTTCATCTGTCCCTTCAGGGACAAAGCATGACCGACCTGAGGTTGAACGAATTGCTTATTGTAAACACGGATGATTACCAGGATAATTACGGAGAACACAACGGCTGGTTTGAAATTTTCAATACAGGGTACGGAACCGTAGACATTGGTGGTTGTTACCTTAGTAACGATCCCGACAATCTAAAAATGTACACGATTCCCCGCGGAGACATCCTGACCCGCATCAAACCCAGGCAACATATCTTGTTTTGGGCGGACAGCAAACCCCACAGAGGTTCTTTCCACGTAAATTTCACCCTGGAAGAATCCAGCGTACTCATTCTGACCAGCAGCGACGGAACTACTGTTTTGGATATGGTTACCGTACCTGCAAATCTGAAACCCAATCAGTCTTACGGACGTATTGTGGACGGAGAAGGTTCCTACGGAGCGGTATCCGATAATTCCGGATGGGACGTTTTGTCCAGAACATCGCCCAGTACCAACAACCATTCTCTGGACGGAAAATCGCGTAGCGAACAAATGAAAGAGACCGATCCTTTCGGATGGATTATGGCAATTATGGCCATGTCTGTAGTGTTTCTCTCACTGGTCATGTTGTTCCTGGTATTTAAAGGCACGGGAAACATTGCATTGCGCTGGTCACAGAAGAAAGCCGATGCCTACCACAAAGCACAGGCCGTTCCCCTTGCCGAAACTTCCGGGGAAACGTTCGCCGCCATTGCCGCTGCACTGCATCTGTATGCCAACGAGAATGAAGTGCACGATGTGGAATCGACCATTTTGACCATTGAACAGGTCAGGAGGAATTATTCTCCCTGGAATTCCAAGATACAATCTCTGAGAAGATCGCCTGACATGAAAAAGAAATAATTCAGATAATATTACGCATTATGAAAGAATATAATTTGATAATCAACGGGAACAGTTACAGCGTTGTCATCAACGAAGTGGAAGAAACCATGGCCGAAGTAGAGGTAAACGGGACCCCTTACCAGGTAACGATCGACAAACCTCTTAAGAAAATCGTATCTGCTCCGGCAACCCGTGCTCCCCGTGCAGCTGCTCCGTCTACAGCCAGGACTTCGCACAGTCACACACAGACAGCCTCCACCGGAGGCTCCTACACCGTAAACTCTCCGCTTCCGGGCGTGATACTTGAAGTAAGCGTCAAAGAAGGTGATACGGTAAAAGCCGGACAGAAGCTGATCGTGCTGGAAGCCATGAAAATGGAAAACAACATTGAAGCAGACCGTGACGGAGTTGTGGCAACTATCAAAGTGAACAAAGGGGATTCCGTTCTGGAAGGCGCCCCTCTTATAATTTTGAATTAATATGGACCAAATTATCAATAATCTTCAACAGTTCTGGGAATATACCGGGTTTGCGAATGTCACGTACCAGCATATCCTGATGATTTGCATTGGCATCGTATTCATTACCATGGCGATCGTTAAGGAGTGGGAACCGTTGCTGCTCATACCCATTGGCTTTGGGATGATCATCGGGAACATACCGCTCTTTCCCGGCCTGAGTGTAGGAATTTACGAAGAGGGATCTGTTCTGAACATCCTCTACCACGGAGTTCAGAAGGGATGGTATCCGCCGCTGATCTTCCTTGGGATTGGAGCCATGACTGATTTTTCTTCGCTCATATCCAATCCAAAACTTCTGCTGATCGGTGCAGCCGCGCAATTTGGAATTTTTGCCGCCTATTCCACATCCCTGCTGCTTGGTTTTGAACCCAGTGCTGCAGGGGCCATCGGGATCATCGGAGGGGCCGACGGACCCACTGCCATTTTCCTCTCTTCCAGACTTGCCCCGGACCTTATGGGGGCCATCGCCGTATCTGCCTATTCTTACATGGCCCTGGTACCGGTGATTCAGCCGCCCATAATGCGTTTGCTGACGACAAAGAAAGAAAGGCTCATCAAAATGAAACCCCCCAGGGCTGTATCCAAGATGGAAAAGATCATTTTCCCGATTGTGGGACTGCTTTTGACCGCTTTTATAGTGCCTTCCGGGCTCCCGCTCCTTGGTCTGTTATTTTTCGGGAACCTACTCAAAGAAAGCGGAGTTACCAGGCGACTTGCTGAAACCGCACGCGGTCCGCTTATAGACATAGTTACCATTCTCATCGGATTGACCGTAGGCTGTTCCACGCAGGCAGACAAATTCCTGCAGCTGGACTCTGTACTGATCTTTGGACTGGGAGCCATGTCATTTGTTGTGGCTACTGCCGCTGGCGTTTTATTTGTTAAGTTGCTTAACCTGTTGCTCAAGCCGGGGAACAAGATCAATCCCCTGATAGGAAACGCCGGTGTATCTGCCGTTCCCGACTCTGCCCGTGTTTCTGAATTGATCGGGTTGACATACGACCGCACCAACCACCTGCTGATGCACGCCATGGGGCCAAATGTTGCCGGAGTGATCGGCTCGGCAGTTGCGGCAGGAATTTTGCTGGGATTCTTATCTTAATTTTTAATGACCATCTGAAATTATATGGAAAACAAACTGCAAGAACTGACTAACAAGCTTTACCAGGAAGGCCTGGCAAAAGGCAAAGACCAGGCAGAAGAGATCATTGCCAAAGCCAGGGAAGAAGCTGAAGCCATTGTCAAAAAGGCAAAAAAAGAAGCCACCTGGATGGTAGAGCGGGCAGAAAAAGAAGCTGCCGAACATAAGGAGCAGGTAGAAAACGAGATCAAAATGGCTTCCCGCCATACCTTGTCTTCCCTGAAAAAACAAATTGAAAACCTGGTCGTTCTCAAATCGCTGGAAAGTCCCACAAAAAAAGCCATTGAAGATGACGCATTCATTCAGGATATAATTAAAACACTGATAGATGCCTTCAATCCTCAAGATGCAGAATCTATGGATCTGGAACTGGTACTGCCCAAAGAAAAACAGAAATCCTTTACGGAATTCCTGAAATCGCAGACTTCCAAAATCTTTGAAAAAAATCTGAAAGTAACGTTCAGTAACCAGATGGAAAACGGGTTTGTCATAGGGCCTGCCGACGGAGGCTACCAAATACGTTTTTCGGACAAGGATTTCATGGCACTTTTCAACAGATATGTAAGTCCCAGGACACAAGAATTGCTCTATGGCGAATAACTATGAATTCATTGTTGCGGGATTGCCCCAGCTTGCATTGGACTTTCAGTCCGGAAGCTTTGACCTGGAAGGGCTGACCGGTTCTTTAAGGGCTTTGCTGAGCAAAAAAGACAACCGTTGGCTGGACTGGCTGACAAAAGGATTGCAAAGCAAATACATGCATTCCCGTTTTTATCGTGCAGCAAAGAATTGCAACAATGCTTTCATCAGCAGCTATTTTGCCTTTGACCAGGATATTCGTAACATTATAGCTGCTTATACAGCCAGAGAATACGGTCGCGAAATCAAACCTAACCTGGTAGGGAATAACCAGATCACCGAACAATTGTCCGTTTCCAGGGCAGAAGATTTTGAACTGGAGTACCTGAGCCCGTATTCGGCAGCATTGCACAAGATCATGCAATTGAAAGATCCTGTGCAAAGGGAGCAGAAAGCTGACCAGCTCCGTTGGGAAAAAGCTACTGAGCTTACCACATTCCATTACTTTGATATAGATGTTATACTTGCTTTTTTACTTAAAGCCTCTCTGGTGGCTCGTTGGGCAAAACTGGACAAAGAAACCGGTACCAGATTGTTCAGGGAACTGGTAGAAGAAGTAAAAGGCACATACAAAGCAGATAAACAATAATTATGCAAACACAAACCACCGGAAAAGTAAAAGGCATTATTGCCAATCTGGTTACCATAGAAGTAGACGGACCGGTTGCCCAAAATGAAATATGCTTCATCCATCTGGGAGACACACGCCTGATGTCTGAAGTCATTAAGGTAACAGGTAACATAGCCTCGGCCCAGGTTTACGAAAGCACTCGCGGACTGCGTGTGGGAGATCATGTGACTTTTGAAGGTCATATGCTGGAAGTACAGTTGGGACCGGGACTTTTATCCAGTAATTACGACGGGTTGCAGAACAACCTGGCCACCATGGAAGGCGTATTCCTGAAAAGAGGTGAATATACCGAACCCATAGACAGGGAAGCAAAATGGGATTTCAAGCCCCTGGCAAAGAAAGGAGATACGGTAACTGCCGGCGACTGGTTGGGAGAAGTCATGGAAGGCTGGATGGTCCATAAGATCATGGTGCCTTTTGTCATGACCGATACCTATACGGTCCAGGAAATTACAAAAGAAGGAACCTACACGGTAGACGAAAAAATGGCCGTCCTGAAAGACAAAGACGGAAAAACACATGATGTCACCATGGTTCAGAAATGGCCGGTAAAAAGAGCCGTCACAGCCTATAAGGAAAAACCCAGACCTTACAAAGTTTTGGAAACCGGAGTGCGGACCATAGACACTTTTAACCCCATGGCCGAGGGGGGAACCGGGTTCATCCCGGGACCGTTCGGATGCGGAAAGACAGTGCTTCAGCACGCTTTGGCAAAACAAGCCGAGGCCGACATCATCGTGATGGCCGCCTGCGGAGAGCGTGCCAACGAAGTGGTGGAAATATTTGCCGAGTTTCCCAAGCTCATAGACCCGCGCACCGGGAGGCACCTGATGGACAGGACAACCATCATCTGCAATACCTCGAACATGCCCGTTGCTGCCCGTGAAGCTTCCGTTTATACAGCCATGACCATTTGTGAATATTATCGTGCCATGGGACACAAGGCCCTGCTACTGGCAGATTCCACTTCCCGATGGGCACAGGCCCTGCGTGAAATGAGTAACCGTATGGAAGAACTTCCAGGTCAGGATGCTTTCCCGATGGACCTTTCGGCCATTATTGCCAATTTTTACGCACGTGCCGGAATTGTAAAACTGAACAACGGACAAACAGGTTCTGTTACTTTCATAGGAACCGTATCCCCTGCCGGCGGTAACTTGAAAGAACCTGTAACCGAATCCACTCAGAAAGCCACCCGCTGTTTCTACGCGCTGTCTCAGAATCGTGCCGATAGAAAACGCTACCCGGCTGTCGATCCCATGGAAAGTTATTCCAAATACCTGGAATATCCGGAGATCATGAAATACTTTTCCGAAAAGATTGGCGAAGACTGGATTGACATGGTATGGGAAGGAAAGAACTTCGTAAGACGCGGAAAGGAAGCTTACGAACAAATCAACATTCTGGGAGACGACGGAGTTCCTTTGGATTACCACGTAAGTTACTGGAAATCAGAACTGATTGATTTCATTATACTTCAACAGGATGCTTTTGACGACGTAGATGCATCTACCCCCATGGAACGCCAGAAATACATGTTTTCAACAGTAATTGACGTTTGCCGAAGGGATTTTGAGTTTGACGATTTTGAAGCATGCTCCACATATTTCAAGAAAATGATCAACATTTTCCGCCAAATGAATTACTCGGAATACGAATCCGATGATTTCAAACGTTACAAAACAGAAATTGAAGAACTTCTGGCCGAAAAGGTTCAGGCATAACAATACAAATATGGCACAAGCTTTTCAACGCATATACACACGTTTAGAAGGAATTACCAAAGCAACAGTCGTTTTGAACGCGCAACGCGTTACCAACGACGAACTGGCCACCGTAGACGGCAGGCTGGCCCAGGTAGTTAAAATCAACGGCGACAGGGTGACCTTGCAGATATTCGGAGGTACGGAAGGAATCGCCACCAACTCGGAAGTGGTTTTTTGGGGCGAGGCACCTTCGCTCAATGTGAGCGACAACCTGGCCGGACGTTTCTTTAACGCTTACGGGAATCCCATTGACGGAGGTCCCCAGGTGGAAGGAGAACACCGCGAGATCGGAGGCCCCTCGGTGAATCCTTTTAAAAGGAAACAGCCTTCGCAGCTCATCCCTACCGGGATCGCAGGTATCGATTTGAACAACACCCTTGTCTCGGGTCAGAAAATTCCTTTTTTTGCCGACCCTGACCAGCCGTATAATCAGGTAATGGCCACCGTGGCACTTAGGGCCGATGTAGACAAGATCATCCTGGGAGGCATGGGTCTGACAAACGACGATTACCTGTATTTTCGCCAATCTTTCGAAAATGCCGGTAAACTTTCCAAGATCATCAGTTTTGTAAATACAACAGATGATCCTCCGGTAGAGCGTTTGCTTATCCCGGATATGGCTCTGACAGCCGCCGAGTATTTTGCCGTGGACAAAAATGAGAAAGTACTCGTTTTGCTTACAGACATGACACTATACGCAGATGCACTGAGTATCGTAAGCAACCGAATGGACCAGATCCCATCCAAGGATTCCATGCCCGGTTCACTATACTCGGATCTGGCCAAAATCTATGAAAAAGCGGTATTGTTGCCCAGCGGCGGTTCCATTACCATTATTGCCGTAACCACACTGAACGGCGGAGACATCACACACGCCATTCCCGACAATACGGGTTATATTACTGAAGGACAGCTCTTCCTGCGCCATGACTCAGATACGGGAAAAGTAATTGTTGACCCGTTCCGTTCGCTGTCACGTTTGAAACAGCTGGTTATAGGAAAACAAACCCGCGAAGACCACAACCAGGTTATGAATACAGCTATCCGGCTTTATGCAGATGCGGCTGATGCCAAAACAAAACTGGAAAACGGTTTTGATTTGAGCGATTACGATCTGCGTGCCCTGGATTTTGCCAAAGAGTATTCCTTAAAATTGTTGTCCATTGACGTAAACATCAACGTGACGGAAATGCTGGAAAGGACCTGGGAACTGTTTGCCAGGTATTTCACCAAAGAAGAAGTCAGTATTCGTGAAGATCTTATTGATCAGTACTGGCCCAAAGGAGAAGAATAAATTAAATTAGTATGGCCATCAAATACCAGTTTAATAAAACGTCGCTGACTGCCTTGGGGAAACAGCTCAAAATAAGGCAGAAAGCACTCCCTACGCTAAAGAACAAGGAAAGTGCTTTGCGTGCGGAGGTAAAACGTGCCAAACAACGATCGGACGATCTGTTGGAAGAACTGGACAAGACCTTATCTTCATACCGGAACATGGCAGCCCTGTGGAATGAGTTCACACCGGGACTGATATCCGTAAAAGACGTGGAACTGGAAATTGTCAAGATAGCCGGCATTAAGACTCCTGCATTAAAGGAAGTCATTTTTCAGGTACAACCTTTTTCCCTGTTCTCAGAACCGCAATGGTACGCCCAGGGTGTACAGATCCTGAAAGATCTGGCCCAGATAGGCATTGAAAGCGAAATATACCTGGAAAAGAAGAACTTACTGGACTTTGCGAGGAAGAAAACCACCCAAAAGGTAAACTTGTATGAAAAAGTACAGATACCGGGGTATCAGGAAGCTATTCGCAAGATCAAACGGTTCATGGAAGATGAGGAAACACTGTCCAAAGCCAGTCAGAAAATTGTAAAAACGCGTCATCAGGAACAGGAGGAGGAGCTATGATAACCCAAATGACTAAATATTCCTTTGTCTTGCTCAGTGAGCAAACGCAGGATTTCCTGAAGAAATTACAGGACTTGGGCATGGTAGATATTAACCGACAGGAAAAACCCGTTGATGAGCATTCCAAAGAGTTGACCAATCAGCTTTTCCGGATAAACCAGACTGTTACCCGGCTGAAACAGGTTGCCAAAGAAAAAGACCAAAAAGAAAAGACAAAGAAAAAAATTGTCCCCTTTGAAGGTGAGGCTCCTTCCTTGCTTGAAGAAGCAACCCGGTTATTTTCAGAAAAAGAGGTTTTGCGCAATGATATAAACGTTCTGAACGAGCAAATCAAACAGGCAGAGCCATGGGGCATATTTACTGAAGAAGACCTCGAAAAGATAGAAAGCATGGGGTTCACCCTTCATGCTTACGTGCAGCCTGTTAAAAGACTGAACCCCGGATTGGAGGAAAAATACCCTTTGTATGTAGTAAACCGTGTAGACGGACAAGCCTATTTTATAGTTTTGGAAGTTCCCGGTGAAACGTATGATTTTCCGGGGAATGAAATCACATTCCCATCCATGTCCTGCGACAGGTTAAAAGAAAAATTGCAGGAAAAAGAAACCCGGTTATCTTCCTGTATAACACGTCTTGAGGAATTATCGGATCATACGGCTCTGTTAACAGATTACGCAGCAGGAATATCTTCCGGGCTGGACCTTTACCTTGCCGGTGTTTCAGCCAAAAAAGAAGTGGAAGATCACATAGACCTGCTTACAGGTTTTGTCCCCACGAATAAGAAAAAAGAACTGGAAGACTTTCTGAACACCGAAAGTTTATATTATATAAATGCCCCGGCAGAAAGTGAAGACAATCCTCCCATTAAACTGAAAAACAATTGGTATACACGTTTGTTCGAACCCATTGGGGATTTGTATATGCTTCCACGTTACGATGAATTGGACCTGACTCCCTACTTTGCTCCCTTTTATATGCTTTTCTTCGGTTTCTGCCTGGGAGACATGGGATACGGCCTGGTCTTCATGATATTGGGATTGGTGGGGAAACGCTTCTTTCCAAAAATGAAAAAATACCTGAACCTGGTATTCTTCCTGGGACTCGGTTCTGTGATCATGGCCGCTTTTCCAGGGATAATTTTTGGCGTAAAGGTTGCCGATATTATCCCCTCTGTGAAAGAAAACAACACATTTTTATTTAATTTCTCGGATATGAAGATGTTCTGGTTTGCTATCCTTTTTGGATTGTTCCAGATCGTTTTCGCCCGCATCCTTACAGGGATCGATTCGTTCATTCGCAAAGGATGGCAACACGGTATGGCTCCCTTCGGATGGGCCATACTTATCGTTTGGTGTACCATTGCCTACGCCTCTATGGAAGTGCCTTCCCTGGCTTTACCTAAAAGCGTATCACTGACTATGGTCATTGTCAGTGTAGGACTAATACTGTTTTTTTCCAAACCGGAAGGACCTGTTTACAAAAGATTGGGAAAAGGCCTGTGGGCCATGTATGATATAACCGGAGTTTTCGGAGATATGCTTTCCTACATCCGTCTCTTTGGACTCGGTACGGCAGGAGCGATCCTGGGCATGGTGTTTAATTCCATAGCTCTGAGTCTGTCCGGCGTTCCTTATGTTGGATGGCTGCTCACCATAATCATGCTGCTGTTCGGACACACGCTGGTATTGGCTCTCAACTCACTTGGAGCCTTTGTTCATCCCATGCGTCTGACATTTGTGGAATTTTACAAAAATGCCGGGTTTACAGGGGGCGGAAGAGGTTACAAACCCCTTACATCACTATCAAATAAAAAAGAACAATAGATTATTTAATAAACAATTAACCAACTAATTATGAACACATTACCTTTAATTTTAGCCTATATCGGTCTGGCTTTTATGTTGGGTCTTGCCGGAATCGGAAGCGCCATTGGCGTGACCATCGCAGGAAATGCGACTGTGGGAGCTCTTAAGAAAAACCCCAACATATTCGGCTCTGCCATGATTCTGAGTGCTATGCCTTCGACTCAGGGTCTGTACGGGTTTGCCGGATTCTTCTTGAATCTTGGTGCCGTAACCGAATTGGGTGATGCCCTTACCCTGGGACAGGGTCTGGCCGTTTTTGCAGTAGGTTTGGCCATGGGCTTTGTAGGTCTTTTTTCTGCAATAAAACAAGCTTCCATCTCGGCAAACGGAATTGTGGAGATGAGTAACGGGCATAATGTATTCAGCAGCACTCTGGTCTTGGCCGTATTCCCGGAGCTGTACGCAATTCTGGCCTTCGCCTCGTGCTTCCTGGCAATGCCCAGTTAAGCCATGAGCCTGATAAAATCGATTTCCGGAATAAGGGGTACTATAGGCGGTTTGCCGGGAGTATCCCTTTCTCCTTTGGATATTGTTCGCTTTACGGCGGCTTATGCCCAACTGATCAGGGAATCCAACCCCGGGCCTTCTTATACCGTTGTTGTAGGCCGGGATGCGCGCATTTCCGGGGATATGGTACGTCAATTGGTCTGCGGCACATTACGTTCCTGCGGGATGCATGTAACGGACATCGGCTTAGCCAGTACTCCTACTACGGAAATGGCCGTTGTGTTTTCCGGGTCATCGGGCGGAATCATACTGACGGCCAGCCACAATCCACGTAACTGGAATGCCCTGAAATTGTTGGGACCCGAAGGTGAATTCCTGACTGCAGAACAAGGTGAACGATTGTTAGAGATTGCGGACGGGACTTCGTTTGATTTTGCCGGGGTAGACTCGCTGGGGTCCTATAATCTGGAAAATTATACATCCAAACATATTGAAGCCGTTCTGAACCATCCGCTGGTAAACGTAGAGGCCATTTACCGTGCCGGATTCAGCGTAGTGGTAGACGGGATCAATTCTGTAGGCGGACTTGTCATGCCGCAACTACTGGAAGCCATGGGGGTAACGTGTCACAAGGTACATTGCGAACCTGACGGAAATTTTGCCCATAACCCGGAACCGTTACCTGCACATTTAACAGATCTTTCCACTGAGGTAGTTTCCCGAAAAGCTTCCCTGGGCATATCGGTCGACCCCGACGTGGATCGCCTGGCACTTGTCTGTGAAGACGGTACCATGTTCGGTGAAGAATATACATTGGTTGCCTGTTCTGATTACGTATTACAGAAATTCACTTCTGAAAATCCCGGGAAAACGGTTCATACCGTATCCAACCTTTCTTCCACAAGGGCCTTGAAGGATGTGACACAACGGTATAACGGGTCATACACAGCTGCTGCCGTAGGTGAAGTGAATGTAGTACAGGAAATGAAACGCACTAAAAGCATTATTGGAGGAGAAGGGAACGGCGGGGTAATTCTGCCTTCGCTTCATTACGGCCGGGATGCACTTATTGGTATAGCTCTTTTCCTCTCACACCTGGCTGAAAAAAAGATATCCGTAACTGCTTTAAGAAATTCATACCCTGTTTATTACATGAGCAAGAACCGGGTGCAACTTAAAGAAGAACTTCCTTTAGAATCCCTGTTCAACAAAATCAGGGATGCTTACCCGGAAGCAACCATAACTGACACCGACGGATTGCGTCTGGATTTTGAAAATGAAAAGAAATGGGTTTGCTTACGCAAATCGAACACAGAACCTATTGTACGCATTTATTCGGAAGCTCCGGATAAAACACAGGCAGAAGCATTGGCTCACGAAATCATGTCTTTCCTGTAATTATTTATTTGGCCGAGCCGAAAAAATGTGTACCTTTGCAGCCCGTTTGCAAGAAAAATAAACAATTTATATACAATGAAACAAGGAATACACCCCGACACCTACAGACTGGTTGCTTTTAAGGATATGTCCAACGACCATGTATTCATAACACGTTCCTGTGTCAATACAAAAGAGACTCTTACCTTGGACGGAATTGAATACCCTTTGTACAAACTTGAGATTTCAAACACTTCTCATCCCTTCTATACAGGCAAGATGAAGCTGGTGGATACAGCCGGACGTGTGGATAAATTCAGAAGCCGTTATGGTGACCGGAAAAAATAATCCAAAACCCGTCAATACAGAAAGCTGTCCCCAACCGGACGGCTTTTTTTCTGACCGGCTCAATTCCATAATTCCAACATCTGACGGTTCGGTAACACTCATGGGTCCCTATGGAGAAACTTATCATTCTACCGGCGGAGCCGTGGATGAATCACAACATGTCTATATTGAATGTGGATTGCGTCATTACATGGAACAAAGAGAAGCGGCAGGTTTTCTTCCAAAAGTTATAAATATATTCGAGTTGGGGCTGGGAACAGGCCTCAATGCGCTGCTGACGTACCGGGAAACGCTCCGGAACAATTTTCCGGATTTGCAGATCAATTACCGGGCTGTGGAAACGAATCCTCTGGAACCGGATATATGGGAAAAAATGGATTATGCGCAAACGGAAAAAGAGAAAGCCTTTTTCCATCAAATGCACCTGGGACCCTGGGATAAGCCGTTTGTGCCTGCATCTGGTTTTACACTAATCAAAATGAAAGAAAATTATTTGGATCTCACCTTATATGATCCAATACATGTTGTTTATTACGATGCCTTTTCGCCGGCTGTCCAACCGGATCTGTGGACTTATGAAGCCATTGGCAAACTGATACCCGTTCTTAAGGAAAATTCCGTATTGACCACCTATTCCTGCAAAGGATCTTTCAGGCAGGCATTGCACGATGTCGGATTTAGCATAGAAAAGCTTCCCGGAACAGGAAAGAAACGTCATATATTGCGGGCAGTTTACGGCTCGCAAAACTCCTTAATCACAGGCGTTAGCAACGCTTCCATGGCAAAATAAGCTTCGGGGTAAGGATGCACGCCGTCTCCGCTCAACTCTTTCTTCATGGCTCCTTCGCCGTCTGACATAAGGGTCCAGAAATCTACGTAACGGCAATCATTTTCACGGGCATATTCTGCTATCATCCTGTTCAGGCGTACAATGGCCTCGGCAGGACGTACCATTTGGTTGAATTCTTCAGGTCTCCAGATATATTTTCCGGCAGGCAAGACCGAACATAAAACCACCTTGATATCGTGAAAACGGGCCAGATCTGCCATAGAAGCAATGTTATCCATTATTTGTCTGTGAGTTACATAACCCTGGTTTTGGGCGATATCGTTCGTGCCAGCAAAAATCACAACCACTTTCGGTTGTAAAAGGATCACATCTTTCCTGAAACGAATAAGCATCTGGGATGTAACCTCTCCGCCAATTCCCTTTCCAATGAAATTGTTTTCAGTAAAATAATCCGGATGAAAATTTCTCCAGTTCTGGGTTATTGAATTCCCCATAAAAACAGCATCCGGTCTTTCTTCAACCGTATTTTCCTGTGCAACGGCAAACAGGGACACGATCATTACGATAAAAAAACTAAGTAAATATTTCATCTCTAATGTTTTATGTTGACAAAAAAGGTTTTATTGCTCTTTCATACACACCCTGTGTATAAGCTATGGCCATCCCGTAATTTGTCACGGGAACCCCGGCTCGTTTTACTTCCCTGATCCTTGCCAGTAATTGCCTGTGTGTGATCATGCATCCGCCACACTGTATTACCAGGGAATAATCCTTAAAAGGCCGCGAGGGAATGTCCAATCCGGCAATCATGTCAAATTCCAGATTTTTTCCCGTGTATTGACGCAACATACGGGGCAACTTAACCCGACCAATATCCTCACAGGTACTGTGATGGCTGCACGATTCCATAAGCAAAACACGATCCCCGTCCCTGAGCCTGTCTATAGCAGATGTTTCGTCCATATAGGTTTTGAAATCTCCTTTGCTGCGTGCCAGTAAAATACTGAATCCCGTCAAAGGCTGATTCCCCGGTATCAAAGACTCCACTTTTCCGAATAATTGACTGTCTGTTACTACCAGAACCGGATTTTGTTCCCGGTAAGTTCTATCAAAACAGGATTCCAGTTGTGTTTCCTGCAACACTACTGCTATGGCCCTGCGATCCAGGATTTCCCTTATTACCTGCACTTGCGGCAAAATCAGACGTCCTTCCGGAGCTTCCGAGTCTACGGGACACACCAGAACCACATGATCGTTTTCCCTTACAAGCCCTTCCAGCATGGGCAACGAAGAGAAAGGAGAAGGGCCCAAATTATTCGAGATGATTTTGATTAATGCGCCTATTGCTTCCGGTTCCCTGCAGCTGAAATCAAGGACATCAACCTTATATTCCCGCTCTATTTCCTTTCTGATCTCAGGGTCCAAAGTAATCTTATCCGACATATTATGAAGCAGGATAAAAGGCACATCATCCATCCGGAAATCCTCTATCAGGCTTTTTTCGTACTTACCAAGAAAGTTCCCCGTAAATAACAGTATGGCCATATTGACCTGCATAATAACTTCCCGGCTTCGCAACACACGTTTTTCACCCAGCAATCCTTCATCGTCCATACCGGCAGTATCAATAAGTACTACCGGCCCCAGACCGTGTATTTCCATAATCTTACGTACGGGATCGGTTGTTGTACCGGGAATGTCAGATACAATAGCTACTTCTTGTCCGGAAAGGACATTGATAAGCGAACTCTTACCGGCATTGCGTCGGCCAAAAATCCCAATTTGCGGACGCAAAGCCATGGCAGGGATCAATAATTGTTTTTCTTTTCCTCAAAGAATGCCTTGGGATGTTGGCAGGCAGGACATATTTCAGGGGCTTTTTTCCCTTTGGTTATATAACCGCAATTGCGACATTGCCAAAGGATCTCTTCATCTCTTTCAAAGAATTTCCCCGATTCCACTCTTTCCAGAAGTATTTTGTAACGGGTTTCGTGCTCTTTTTCAACGGCAGCCACTGCCAGGAAAGTAGCAGCGATTTTCGGGAATCCTTCCTCGGCAGCAATTTTTGCAAATTCGGGATATAATACAGCATGTTCTTCATGCTCCCCTTCTGCTGCGGCTTTCAGATTCTCGGCAGTTGTTCCTATCATACCGGCGGGATACGAAGCCGTGATCTCAACCATGCCGCCTTCAAGAAATTTAAAGAAACGTTTGGCATGTTCTTTTTCCTGATTGGCAGTTTCCTCAAAGACACCGGCAATCTGCTCAAAACCTTCTTTTTTTGCAGCGGATGCAAAAAAAGTATAGCGATTGCGAGCCTGGGATTCTCCTGCAAAAGCATCCAGGAGATTCTTTTCTGTTTTCGTTCCTTTAATTGATTTCATACTATGGCTGTTTAAGATGAATGAGTAGCCCCAACAGGACTCGAACCTGTATTTGAAGTTTAGGAAACTTCCGTTCTATCCCTTGAACTATAGGGCCAAAGCGTCTGAAAAATATCAGACTACTTTCTTCTCAATGATCTGCCTTCCACGGTAATAACCGCATTCGGGGCATACCCTGTGATACATCACGGTTGCTCCGCAATTGGAACAAACAGCCAATGTAGGGGTGTTCAATTTATAGTGCGTTCTGCGTTTGTCTCTTCTCTGTTTTGAGACTCTGTGTTTAGGATGTGCCATATCTCAATTTATTTTTATGTTGTTATCTTTCCATATACGCAGCATTTCGGGGTCACAATCCTTTTCGGATTCATGAACCCTTTGTATGGGAATAGCCAGGCATACGTTATCGTATACATATTGCGTAAAATCAAACTGCCCGGTATGATCATTCGTGCATTCTTCCGTTTCCTGTTCATCTAAAACTCCACGGAAAGACACGGGCAAGGATAATCTTTCCAGGCAACGATCGCACAAAAGTACTACATATCCGTCAATTATCACGGATATATCCATTTTTCTTTCTTCTGCAATTACAATTCGCAAGGCGACTTTCAATTCACTGTCAAGCACTTCCGTGTTGTCAAATGAAGAGAAGAATTCCTTTCCCAAACGGAACTCATACCGGTGTGTCCCTTTGGAAAGTGACTTCCCCGCAACCGTTAGCCTTGTGTTATCCATGTTTTCCATCCTGCCCGAAATGAGCCGACAAAGATAAACAAATATTTTTGATAATCGCTGTTTTATTCTACTTTTGCCCACGCACTCTAACAGACATCTTTATGAACGAGAAGATCCTCATTCTTGATTTTGGTTCACAGTTTACGCAATTGATTGGCAGACGTTTGCGTGAAATGAACGTATTTTGTGAAATCCACCCGTACCATCATTATCCGAAACCCGATGCTTCCGTTAAAGGGATCATTCTTTCGGGCAGTCCTTATTCGGTGATGGATGAAAATGCGCCCGATATTGATCTGGCTCATATCAGGGGACATATACCTTTACTGGGAATCTGCTTCGGATCCCAATACCTGGCAAGACGTTACGGAGGATCTGTGCATTCTTCTTTGTCAAGAGAGTACGGAAGGGCGACATTGGAAATTACCGAACCCGTTTCTCCGCTTTTCAAGGACATCCCCTCACCCACAACTGTATGGATGTCTCACGGGGACAGCATTGAATCACTTCCCGTGAATTCAATCAACCTGGCATCTACCAGCGATGTAAAATACGCCGCTTTCCGGTTTTTGAACGAAGATACGTATGCGGTCCAATTTCATCCTGAAGTTTATCATTCCGTGCACGGCAAAGAAATACTCCGCAATTTTGCTTTTAATATCTGTAAATGCAAAGGAGACTGGACCCCTTCCTGTTTCATAGAAAGCACGGTGAACGAATTGCGCGAAAAAGTCGGTAAAGAGCAAGTCATACTGGCCCTCTCGGGCGGTGTGGACAGCACAGTTGCTGCTGTCTTGCTCCACAAGGCCATCGGGAAACAATTGCACTGTATTTTTGTGGATAACGGCCTGCTTCGCCTGAATGAATACCAATCCGTCATGAAATCCTATGAGGAAATGGGGTTGAATATTACGGGTGTGGATGCTTCAGGTGTTTTTTTATCAGCCCTGAAGGGAATTTCAGATCCGGAATCCAAGCGAAAAGCTATAGGACGCACGTTTATTGAAGTTTTTCATAAGGAATCCGGAAAGATCCAGGATGCCACGTGGCTGGCACAGGGGACCATATATCCGGACGTGATAGAATCTGTACCCGTACACGGACATTCTGCCGTCATAAAGTCACATCACAATGTAGGAGGACTTCCGGATCACGTTCCGTTGAAGATCGTGGAACCTTTACGCATGTTGTTTAAAGACGAAGTACGTCGTATAGGGGTCTCACTCGGCATAAATAAAGATCTAATTGGAAGGCATCCTTTTCCCGGTCCGGGTTTGGCTATCAGACTACTGGGGGAAATCACCCCGGAAAAGCTGGCCATACTCAGGCATGCTGACGACATTTTTATCAGGAATTTAAAGAAAGACAACCTGTACGACAAAGTCTGGCAGGCGGGTGCTATACTTTTACCCGTAAAGAGTGTGGGTGTTATGGGAGACGAACGGACATACGAATATACCATAGCCTTGCGTGCGGTAGAATCAACTGACGGAATGACGGCAGACTGGGTACACCTTCCTTATGATTTTTTGATGAAAGTATCCAACGAGATCATCAATAAAGTGAAAGGTATCAATCGGGTGGTATACGATATATCATCCAAACCTCCCGCTACAATAGAGTGGGAATGATTGTTCTGTAATATGAGGCCTTCTTTTCCAGAGACATGGGATAAGCTCTGGAAGTCGATGGCATTCTGTACAATTTGACAGTTCTTTCCCGAAAAAGAAAAGTTACGTAATTTCCCATAGCCGGAAGGGATAACTTGCCGGCATAACCATTTTCCCTTATTACCTCCAGCAATGTTTCACCTGCTTTTTGTCCGGTAACTGCTACCGTTTTGCATCCTGGCAAACGTGTTAAAACATTTTCAATATCTATTGGTTGAAGTACTTCAAGGAATTTGTCGGATGCGTTCCCGGAACCTCTCACAATACGCATGGCCGTGTCGTATAAGGCTATCCCCTTTTCCTTGCAAAATGTAGTAATACGTTCCTTATCGAAAGCTTTTTCTTTTATGAAATAAAGGGGATTATTGTAAAAGATCAAACCCATAATCCGCCACATGTCATTTTGGAAATTCGGGTAATAAAAATCCATTGACCACCTGTTAACAGGAGGCGGGAAGCTGCCTAACAGGAGAATACGAGAGCTCCCGGGCAGAAAAGGTCTCATGGGATGGATCTCAGGATCAGGCACCTATGTACTTGAAAATTTCAAATACCATGATGGCGGGCCAAACTATAGCTTTTAAGACACCCAACACTCCGGCCCAAAAACCGGTGGCTTCAACTATAAAATAGATGACTGCACCTACAAAACCGATCCCGTAAACGGCTCCAGCCTGGGGAGCACTTTTTGGCATTTCACATTTCATAATAAGAGATTTTTATTGATTTTTCATTCAAGTGGAACAACGGATTCTAAAAAGTACTAATATCGCACATTATTTTATAAACCAAAAATATGAAAATTTATGGTATTCCCGTTGAGCCCGGGAGCAAATGAAATGAAAATCGGCCTCACCTATGACCTGCGTTCCGAGTATCTGTCTTTGGGATATTCAGAAGAAGACACCGCAGAATTGGACAAAACAGAGACGATTGAGGGCATCGAAACCGCCCTGCATTCATTAGGTTATCAAACCGAACGCATCGGAAATGCACGATCGCTGATGATGCGTCTTCTTAACGGAAACAGATGGGATCTTGTGTTTAACATCTGCGAAGGCATCTTCGGAGACGGCAGGGAATCGCTTGTCCCCGCCATATTGGATGACTGGCAAATCCCCTACGTTTTTTCCGGAGCAGCCACCATGGCACTTTCATTAAACAAAGCATTATGCAAACGTGTAGTCAGGGATGCGGGTATACCCACCCCCGACTTTTGTCTTATTAGGGGTAAATATGATCTGGATCGTCCGAAACCGGAATTTCCGCTTTTTCTGAAACCGGTCATGGAAGGTTCGGGTAAAGGAATCGGAGCATATTCCCTGGTATGGAACGAAGAAGAGTTTCGTATAACCTGCCTTACTTTACTGGAAAGATACAATCAACCGGTTCTGGTAGAAGAGTACCTTCCCGGCCGTGAATTTACGGTAGGTATATGCGGAAATGGTGAAGACGCACGCGTTCTTGGTATTATGGAAGTAATCTTTAAAAATGAAGTTCCTGAAATTTACTCATACGAAAACAAACAGAACTACAAAGAGGCCGTAGAATATCAAAACACAGAAGATAGTGAACTGGCTGCCGCGTGTGCGCGCCTGGCGCTTGATGTGTGGGAAGTTACGGGTTCACGGGACAGTGGAAGGGTAGACATGAAATTGAATCGTTTGGGCCGTCCGGAATTTATGGAGATCAATCCCCTTGCCGGTTTGAATTATAAAGATTCTGACCTCCCGATTTTGGCAGCAATGAACGGCATGAATTTCACACAATTAATAGATGCCATCATGCAGGCTGCTCTAAAACGAATATACGGCAGCGAAATGACATCTGTTATCATACAAAGTGAACAATACAGTTATTATCCTGCATAACCGGCTTTCGGCCCATCCCACACCTGATGAGCAGGACGTCATTGACCAGGTAACTCTGGTCAGAGATGCACTGGAAGATTTGGGATACCGTTGCGAAATACGTGACGTGGGTACCGATCTGTACGGAGACCTGAAACTGCTTGAAAAAGAAAAACCTGCCTTTGTTTTTAACCTGGTAGAATCCATATGGGGTTATACCGGGTTACTGCATATGGTACCTTCAATTCTGCATGCATGGAAGATCCCATATACAGGGGTAGGAGAAGAAGGATTATACCTGACTACGAAAAAAACGCTGGCAAAAACGATCATGATCCGTAACGGAATCAAAACCCCTGAATGGTTTGGCCCTCACGAACCGGACCGGCTTGATATTCGGAAAAAATACATTGTCAAACCCATTGCCGAGGAGGGTTCTGCAGACCTTGACGAGCAACATGTGTTTGACCCTACGCGTCCCGGGATCCGGGAATGGTTGGCCAATTTTGATCCAGGACAATATTTTGTGGAAGAGTACATTGAAGGCAGGGAGTTTAACCTGAGTGTTACGGGGACTCCCGGCCGTTACGTTATATATCCTGTTCCTGAAATGATCTTTACGGATTATCCCCCGGGCAAGGCGAAAATTCTTGGGTATAAATCAAAATGGATGGAAAATTCATTTGAATATACACACACACATCGCAAATTCAACACACTGGATGAAACATCCCTGATCACAAAACAACTCAGAAAAACAGCTGTTACATGTGGCGAAGTCTTTGGGTTATCCGGCTATTTCAGAATAGATATCAGGTTAAGTGAACAGGGAATTCCGTATGTCCTGGAAGTAAATGCAAATCCTTGTATATCTCCGGATAGCGGATTTGTGGCAGCCGGAAAAGAGGCAGGGTTCTCTACAACCGGGATGATACGCCAGATCATTTCATGTCTAAATTAAAAAGATTGATATGCCATATACTTTTCGTAACCATTTACTGGAAAAAGACCTGAAAGAACTGACTGTTGTTATGCAATCCACCGGTTTGTTTTACGACTTTGAAATTGAAGTAGCTCTTGAAGTACTGCAATCCATACTGGATCGCGGTGAGGCGTCGGGGTATTATTGCATCATTGCCACGAAGAACGGCGTTTGTGCCGGATATGCCGTTTACGGGCCCACACCTTGTACCCTTTCAGGATGGGACATATACTGGATGGCCGTACAGAAAGAACTTCAGGGAAAGGGATTGGGCTCGGACCTGATTAAAAGAACTGAACAGGAAATTGCTTTACAGGGCGGCACTGCGGTATGGATAGAGACATCCGGAAGGCCGGCTTACATCCCCACCCGGAAATTTTATGAAAAACACCAATACCTCAAGCTGGCAGAAATCCCCGGGTTCTATGCCCCCGGGGATAGTAAAGTTATTTACGGGAAAACCATTTCTGTTTTCTGAAAAGATAGTGATCAACCGAAAAAATTCCAGGACCGATTATCAGCAATACCAGGAAAAGTCCCAGGAATAAAACGGACAATTCCCTTGCAGAAAATGGATCACCTGCATGTATGACAAATGCGGCAACAGCCATTCCTGTAATAATGGGTAAAGTAGCTAACCGTGTTAAAAGCCCGGCAATGATCAAAATGCTGCATCCTATTTCTGCAAACAAGATCAGTATGAGCGAAACATGACTGCCCAACCCAACCGGATCGGGAAATGCCTCTTTTAAATTTTCATAATTGAGCAGTTTCGTAAGTCCGTGATACAACATCAGGGATGCGATCAGGACACGAAAGAGCAAGAGGCCGAAATCAAAACTTCTTTTCATAATATCAAATTTAGCAAAAAATTTTTGTTATATTTGACCTCATGGAACTTAAGGAAAGAAAACAAATCGCCTTACTGGTAGGAAGTCTCAGAAAAGAATCCCTGAACAGGAAAATGGCACGCGTACTGATAGACCTGGCTCCCGACATCATGGATCTGGAAATTGTGGAAATTGGAAATCTTCCCCTGTACAATGAAGATCTGGAAGAAAACACACCCCGTGAATGGACGGCTTTCCGTAAAAAAATCAAAGAATTTGACGGGATCATTTTCATTACCCCCGAATACAACCGTTCCACTACGGCTGCCATGAAAAATGCCATTGATGTGGGATCCCGGCCCTACAAACAAAATGTATGGAGTAACAAACCTTCGGCCGTTATTTCAGTATCCATGGGTGCCGTAGGCGGGTTTGGTGCAAACCATCATTTAAGGCAATCTTTGGTTTGCCTGAATGCCCCTGTTATGGCACAACCGGAAATGTACATCGGAGGAGCTGCTGACCTTTTTGACTCCAAGGGCAATCTGACAGATAGCCGGATGGAAGAACTCATACATAAATTCTTCCGTTCTTACGGCCGTTGGTTATGTAAGTTTGTCGAGTGATCTGAGTGCCCGGGCGTTATAGCCCAGATCAAACATTTCCTCTTTATGCTTCAGGTCGTATGCGTTGTATACCGCCATTTCTTCATCTTCAATAACCAGATCGGCCAGATCCATATCATAAGAAGCATTAGCGTTGAATAACATAGTCACACAGCGCTCAGCTATGTATTTCATGGATCCGGAATAATCAGTATGCCGCTCCGGTTCGGGAAACAAATTCAGTGCAAAGACTTTCTTACAATCATCACGTATGGGCAATACGGGAACATTCCTGATAACACCTCCGTCAACATAATGTTTGCCGTTTATTTTCACCGGAGGAAAAACTACCGGTATGCTGCAGGAAGCCAGTATGGCATCTATGAGCGGACCACTGTCAAAGACAACTTCTTTTGCCGTTTCAAGACAGGTTGCCACTACTTTTAACGGAATGTTCAGCTCTTCAAAAGTCTTTGCATGAATCACTTCTTCCAGTATCTTTCTTACCGGCTTTGAATCTACCAGGTATTCCTTAGGGATCCTGGGCTCCAGAAAATCCTTCAGATTCAGTTCCCTGAATGCTTCCAGCATTTGATCTACGGTTAACCCGGCGGCATACATTGCTGCTACAACAGATCCCACACTGGTCCCGGATACCATATCCGGCACGTAACCCAATTCCAAAAGGCGTTTAAGCGCACCTGCATGATAATAGCCTCTGGCGCCTCCTCCGCCAAAGGCTATTCCCAATTTGTATTTTCTTCTCATAAAATGATGATAATGTTACTTCAAGCCACCTGAAGTATCCGTCGAAATACCTCCTGAGGTGCCCACCCTGGAAGCTTCTTCCAGATCACCTACTTTTCTTGCTCTCGCTGCTTTTCCCTGTCCAAAACGAATACTGAAGCTCAACCTCACTTTCTGCAGATTAATTGTTTGATCCAAAGTGTATTGCACATCACTATCCGAATTGTACTTCAGGTTGTTATCAAAGGTATTAAAAATATCATTGACATTCAGACTTAAAGTAGCTTTATTATCCAGGAAGTTCTTCTTAATTCCGCCGTTTGTCATAAAGATAGGCTCAATTATAAAATAGCCGTACGGAATCTTTCCCTGGAACATAGCATCGATCTCAATTTTCCAGTTTTTCGGCAACAGGAAAGTTAACTGACCGTAAGCGTTGGTCAACATTCCGTTATTCACGTAACGTTCTGTCTGACCCTGTGCGGGATCTGCCGAATTGGTCATGTAGAGACACGTTCCGCTTGCCGTAAAATGGAGCCACTGTGTGATGGGTAATTCACTTATGGACAAGGCACCTCCTGCCATATCCTGATTCCCGAAATTGTCATACAACAACATCTTTGTTCCTGTCTGATCGTAGTAAGGATTTTGCATGATCAGATTCCGTGTATGGGAATAAATCAACGCCAGGTTGTAATGTGTCTTGAAATTTATGCTAAACGCTAATTGATCCGAGAGCTGTGGGTCAAGATCGGGGTTTCCCTCCACATACGAATTGGCATCCACGTAATTTCTGAACGGATTCAATTGGTTGAAAGACGGCCTTCCAATACGGCTTGTATAGGATAAAGTCAAACGCCAGATGGCAGAAGGATTGTATCCTACAAAAACAGTAGGGAAAACGTTGAAATAGCTTTTCCCGGTTTCTTTCTGAGCTGTGATCCAATCCCCCAGGGCATGAGTATATTCACCGCGCAAACCCAGTTTAAGCATCCATTTGGTTCCTAACATCCGGCCCACAGAAGCGTAAGCAGCAGCAATATGTTCCGTGTATAAAAACTGGTTGGACATATTGGTATTGGGTTGCCAGATGTTGTTCAGAAAATCTTCCCGGTTCAGATCATTATCGGTTTGTGTCATGGCCCATTTTAAACCGGTTTCCAGCATGCCAGTTTTCCAGAAAGATTGTTGGTAATCCACCCGGCCGGATACCAGGTTGATATATTGCTGGCTGTTCTGGCGGAACATTTCACTGATTCCGGTTCCTGATACTATACTGTTATCCTGAAAATTCCGGGAGGCTATATCGTAATAGGCATAATCCCCGTTAAATGTGAGTTCCTGCCCCTTTTCCTCATTAAAAACACCCGTATAATTGATGTTTGTAGTTATGTTGTCGTAGTCGGAACCTGTTTCAATCACGCTCTTGATACTGTTAACCTGCTGCTCGTTAAGATAAGAATTGGTAAAATTCTGATCTCCGTAGTTGTCCTGGGACTGATCCCGGAACATGGTGGTAACAATAAAACCTACCGTGTTCTTTTTATCCAGAAAGAAATCATTAGCCAGTTTCAGGGTGTGACTCTGCGATCCTATCAGAAAATCGGAATGAGATATCTGTTCGAAACCGGTCGTACCGCCCAATCCGGTCCACGAATCCAGGGTGGCTCCCATTTCTTCGTAACGTCCGCCGTAATTAAGCAATGTGTTTGTTTTATCGGTGCGCAGGTTCAGGTTCAGTCCTCCTCCGGCTTCCTGTTCGTAAACTTTGTGTTTCATACCGCCGTAAAAACCGTTGGCCATGCCGCTGAATCCCTTTAACAGGTTTCTCTTCATTTTAATATTGATGATCCCGCCGGTGCCTTCGGCATCGTAACGGGCAGAAGGATGCGCCATAAGTTCAATTTTATCTATGGTCGTTCCGTCGGTTGATCTCAACAGCGCTTCAAGCTCCAGACCGCTCATATAAGAAGGACGTCCGTCAATCCAGATACTCACGGCCTGACCGTTCAATTTCACATTACCGTCCATATCTATAGTCACACCGGGGGCTTTGCGTAAAACTTCCAATGCATTGCTCCCCTCGGTTGAAACAGCTTCGGCAACATTCATCACAATTTTGTCTATTTTCTGTTCTATGACGGGAACGCGGGCAGTGATGACTGCCGTTTCAAGAGTTTCCACATCTTCTTCCATTTCAATACTGCCGGCATCCATTTCGTTTGTATTCAATTGAATAGGCAATTCGTGTTCTTTGTATCCAATAAAAGTTACAACAAGTCGGTACGATCCGTGAGGTACGTTGCTGATCATAAAAGATCCGTTTTGAGCTGCTGTGGCCGCAGCTACAACCTTGTCACTGCCGTTCCTGACGGCAACAGTGGCATAAGGGAGCGGAGACCCGGTTTCTTTATCTATAACTACCCCTTTTATGGTAGTTGTATTTGGGGCTGCTACCAGGTTGGCAGCTGCCAGAAGCAAAATGGACAAAAATGTCGCGATAGTTTTCATTTGGAGTCTTGTTTGTAATAGTTTTCGATTTCGTTTAATGTTATGGACAACATATCCATTCGTTTAAAAAATACAGGAAGTTCTTCCTTTAAAAAGCGATCCCTGAGTGTTTTAAGGATCTGTTTCCTGGCTCCGGGAGTCACAAAAAAACCAATTCCTCTTTTATTATAGATGATTTCCCGTTGCTGCAAGTGTTCGTAAGTCCGGGCTACCGTGTTGGGATTGACGCCCAATGTTGCCCCCAGTTCCCGCACAGAAGGGATCCTGTCTTCTGCATTCCATTTGCCATTCAATATTCTTTCGCATAACGATTCAGCTATCTGCAGGTAAATGGCTTTATGTTCGTTAAATTCCATAATGATCAGTATTTTCTTGTTTTTATCAGCCGGTAGGTGCCTATCCAGCATCCCAGGCTAATGACAGCCCATAAAATGTATTGTATGGTCATCATCTTTTTGAATATGGGAATTTCTCTAACAATTTCCCTCATATCTCCAATACCGAATACCCTGATTTTGCTCCCGTCAATATTGAGTGCCATATCTGAAAATTGTTCTTCAAAAAACAGGCCCACTTTTTCATAACCGATTATATTGAAAACCAGTACAAACAGCACCCCTATCAGAATAACCAGTCCTAGCAGGCTAAGTATGGTCTTGGCCACTTTCTGGTTTCTAAAAAGCATATTGCCCAAAACAAACCAGGATTGTATGACAAGCAAACTGATCAGTTCAATACCCATGAGCTCCATGCTATGGGCGGTAAAAAGCATTTCATTAAGACGTAACGGCATAATCAGGTAACCTACAGTGTCCAGGATTAGCAGTCCGGCAATCATAATAAACGTAGTAAAAACGGAAGTGATAAACAGCATGCTCAATGTTTTTTCCAGTGTAGAGACGGGAAGCAATACATAATTCAGTCCTTTCCGTTGATGATTAACCGTCCCAAAAAGTTTTGAAGGCGCTACGATCATGATAACCGCTGTCATGAGCATAATCATATTGATACGTGACATGACACTTACCGAACCCCCAACTAATATTGGCAGTACCAGAAATAATAAATATATCCCAAGAATACTGATTATTGAAATACCATAATTCCTGAAGTATTCCCTGACCTCTTTGGCCGTGATGGCCACAAAACGCTTAAAATTAAAAATATTGTTCATGATTATACTCTTTTAAAATGTTCGTCAAACCAATCCTTATGTTTCAGCACTGCATTGAATAAAGCCTCCAGGTTGACTTTAGTATCCAATCCACGGCTATTGGCTTTAACCATAGCATATCCCATAGGTGTTTCCTCTGAATACAAAGCATCGGGATCACTATCGGATTTTGTGACAAAACAGATTTTTTCCGTAATTTCCGCTATGGTAGCATTGAGCAATACCCCTTTATGATCCAGAATAATCACCGGATCAATCAGATGTTCCAGATCGCGTACCTGGTGAGTTGAAATGACCATTATCCGATCATCATTGATGTGTCCGGCCACAATACTTCTGAAAAGGGCTTTTGAAGGAATGTCCAGCCCGTTACTCGGCTCATCCAGAAAGAGTATACCGGTATTCAGTGACAAAGCATAGGATATGTGTGCTTTCTTCTGTTGTCCTGCAGACAAATCTTTAAACCGCTTTTCAGGTTTTACCTCAAATCGATCCAGCAGGGAATAAAATTTTTCAATTTTGAAACCGGGATAAAAAATACCGTAATTTTTTCCAAGATCTCCCACCGTTCCCGGAGGACATGCAGGTTCTTCAGGCAGGTAATAAATATCCGCCAAAAAAGCAGGTTGACGTTTGTAAGGATGAAATCCGTCCACATTGCAAGCAGCCGGAGTGCTTTTTAACAACCCGGACATAATCTTTAGCAAAGTAGTTTTACCGACCCCGTTTTGCCCCAACAGGCCGTATACATTTCCTTTATCCATAGACAAAGTCAAATTTTCAAAAACTTTGTTTCCGGAATAACTAAACGATAAATTGCTGATTTGTATCATGTTGCTAGTGTATTAGTATAATAGTACACTGCAAATGTAGATACTTTTTTACAATTACCAAATTTTTTTCTTTTTTTTTAATTTTAATAAGCTATCCCGTTTTATTATCTTTGTTAAAAATCAGAATTATGGCTCTTATCAGGCTGTCCGGCGTAGACATCATCAAGGATTCGAATCTGATCCTGGCCGGCGTTGATCTGACTCTGGATAAAGGAGATTTTATTTATTTGGTAGGCAGGGTTGGCACTGGAAAAACATCACTGGTCAAAACACTGATCGGAGAATTTCCCGTTACAAAAGGAGAAGCGCAGGTAGCCGGATACGATCTGAGCAAGCTTAAAAGAAAAAAAATACCCTATTTAAGAAGAAAAATAGGTGTTGTATTTCAGGATTTTCAGCTTTTGCAAGACCGGTCGGCTTACGACAACCTGGAATTTGTGCTTCGTTCTACCGGCTGGAAAAACAAAAAAGAAATTCAACAACGTATTGAAGAAGCCTTAGACAGTGTGGGAATGTTGCACAAAAAACATAAAATGCCTCACCAATTATCCGGCGGTGAGCAGCAAAGGGTCGCCATAGCCCGGGCCGTATTGAACAACCCGGAAATCATACTGGCCGATGAACCTACCGGGAATCTGGACAGTGATACACAGCAGGAGATCATGCAATTGTTTATGAATATCCACGATAAACAGAAACCGGCCATGATGGTAGTCACACACAATTTGCAACTGTTGCAGCGATACCCGGGACGTATATTCAAATGCGAAGCAGGAAAGTGTACCGAAGTAGCAGATCGTCAGGAAATTGATTTTTCCACTTTCATGGAATCATGAAAAACAGGCAAGAAGTTGAAGGTATCATAGAGTGGTTCAGAACTCACATGCCTGACCCCGTTACGGAACTGGAATATTCGGATCCTTACGGTTTGCTGGTTGCGGTCATACTGTCTGCTCAATGTACTGACAAACGAGTAAACATGACCACGCCTGCCCTGTTGGAACGTTACCCTACAGTATCTGAGCTGGCTGCAGCCACTCCCGAAGAAGTATACCCTTATATAAAATCCATTTCCTATCCCAACAACAAAGCCAGGCATCTTACAGGGATGGCCCGCGCTTTGGTAACTCTTTTTGACGGAAAAGTTCCCGAGGATCCCGAAGACCTGCAGAAACTCCCCGGCGTAGGAAGGAAAACAGCTCACGTAATCGCCTCTGTTGTGTACCAAAAACATGTCATGGCCGTGGATACTCACGTTTTCCGAATCTCCCGCAGACTCGGCTTATCAAAAGGAAAAACACCTCTTGCCGTGGAAAAAGATCTGAACCGTCACTTTTCTCCGGGACTCCGGCCAAAGGCACATCATTGGCTTATCCTTCACGGCCGTTATGTTTGTACGGCCAGGAATCCCAAGTGTGAATCGTGCGGTATCTCTTCTTTTTGTGACACTTACAATAAAAAGGTCAAACAATGAAAGCCATACCCGGAATTGGCAAAGCATGGGAAGAGGCCCTCAATGATTTTATGATTTACCTGCGCCTTGAACGCTCTCTTTCCGAAAACACCCGGAATGCATACCTGCATGACGTGAACATGTTCCTGGAACACCTTATACATAGATCCTCTTCCCGGGAATCACTTCCGGAACCTCCGCAAATCAGGGACAAGCACATAGAATCATTTCTTACCCGGGTTACAGATTCCGGATCATCTCCCCGAACGCAGGCACGTATTCTTTCCGGGTTAAATGCATTTTTTCGTTTTTTGACCATGGAAAAGCGAATAGAAGCCAACCCCTGTTCCCCGGTAGAATCACCAAAAGCAGGACGTCACCTTCCAGTGGTACTATCTTTAAATGAGATTGAAAAGATACTGAATACCGTAGATCTCAGCATTCCCGAAGGACACCGCAATAAAGCAATTATTGAAGTGTTGTACGGCTGCGGGTTACGTGTCAGTGAACTGACCGGTCTAAAAATATCACAAATGTTTCCTGATCAAGGATTTATTCGCATAATAGGAAAAGGAGACAAACAACGGCTGGTTCCAATTGGATCACATGCCCTGAAAGCACTTCGTTTGTATTATCCCTGGAGAAATTCTCTGAACATCAAACCTGCAGACGACGATTATGTGTTTCTAAACCGTTACGGAAGACAAATCAGTCGCAATATGGTTTTTATTATAGTCAGGGAACTGGCCTCCAGGGCAGGATTGAATAAGACAATTTCCCCGCACACTTTCCGTCATTCTTTTGCCACACATTTAATTGAAAACGGGGCTGATTTGCGCGTAGTTCAGGAAATGCTGGGACACAGCAGCATACTGACCACCGAAATCTATACCCATCTAGACACTGCTTTCTGGCAACATGCCATACTGAACCATCATCCGCGTCCTTAAATGCGGTATGATTCTTGAAAAACCCTATATTTGTTACAATATTTTTATTGCTACATGAAATCTGTCAGGCGTATTTTGTTATTTTCCGGTATACTCCTGCTTGCTCCGGGTATTTTCGGGCAGGAATACGATCGTTCATACGACGATATTTTCAATACTGCCGTTGAACTGTACAAAAAAGAACAATACTGGAGCGCCTGCCTGCTTTTTGAGAACCTGGAAAACCGGAAGCAGGACAATGGAGCTTCTTTAGTGGCTTCATACAGGATCCTTTGTGACATAGCTCTGAAAGATCCCGGGGTAGAAACGCATGTTGCCCAGTGGGAAGCACTTTATCCTTCCGCTCCCCTCAAACACCAGATATATTACAAGCTGGGGAACCTTCTTTCAGACCAAACACGTTACAAGGATGCCGCAGCTGTTTACGAAAAAGTAAAGGTAAAAAGACTCCCGGTTTCCGAACGTGCTTCATTGGCCTTCCGTAAAGGGTACGTTTACATGCAGCTGGGAAACTCAGACAAAGCTGTAGATCTTTTCCTGGAAACGGAAACATACCCTCCCGGCGAACAATACCATTGGGCAGCCAGGTACTACCGCGGGTATATCCATTATGCAAAAGGACGCTTTCAAGAAGCCATTCCTCTTCTTGAACCGCTTACCGATATTCCCCAATACGGAGCCCTTTCCTCTGTTTACCTGCTTCAGTCACTCTTCTACACCGGAGAATACGAGCAGGTTATAAATCAAGGGGTTCCCTTATACCAAAATGCCGATCCCGCCTTACGTACCACACTGGCCAAGACATTGTCCGAATCTTATTTTGCTCTCGGCAGAACCGAAGAAGCCCGCAATTTTTTTGACGATTACTTAAAAGATGCCCGCTCTCTTACACTTACTGACAGTTATTATTCCGGTATATTGCATTTCAAGCTGGGAGATTACGAACGTGCAGCAGAACAACTTGCCCTGGTAGGTGAAAAACCTGACAGTCTGGGACAAAATGCGCTTTATCACCTTGGAGAAACATACATCCGATTACGAAACAAACTGCAGGCAATGGATGCATTCAGGCGTGCCAGCAACCTGAATTTTGATCCTGTGATCAGGGAGGACGCATTTTTCAATTATGCAAAACTGGCTTTTGACGTTAACCGGGATATCCAGGTACTTTCTTCATACAGGAATGCCTATCCGGATTCACCAAGGTTGGACGAAATCCAAAACTATATTGCCGCCAATTATTTTTTAAACCGTGATTACGCTTCTGCCGTAGAAGCTCTGCAGGCTCTCCGGAATCCTACGCCCGAAAATCTGGAAGACCTGAAAAAAGCCGCTTTCTTAAGAGGTATCCAATTATACCAGGCCGGTTCTTTCAGGGATGCTGAAAGGTATTTCTCACTGGCCCAGGAATCTTACTGGGTAGCCGAATGTCTGTACCGAAGTAATATGTTTGGAAATGCCATTCAAATATGGGAACAGTTCATTCGCAAAAGCGGATCGTTCTCCAATCCCGAAAAATACCGCACCAGCCATTACAACATCGCTTACGCCTACTTTAAACAAGGTGATTACGCAAACGCCGGGAACTGGTATACACGTTACATCAGGCTTGGCCCGAAAAACAACGCTTTGATATCGGATACTTACCTGCGTCTGGGTGATTGTGCCTTTGCCCAATACAAACACGGACAAGCTTTGGAAGAATATCAGAAAGCATTGGATAACAATACAATAGTTCCCGACTATGCCCTCTACCAGATAGGTATGGCTGAAGGTATTCTGAACCGGGAGCCGGATAAGATCCGGACACTGGACCGCCTGATGCAGGAGTACCCGTCTTCCGCATATTACTCTCCCGCACTTTTTGAACAAGGCCGGACTTACATACAGACAAACCAATACGAAAAAGCAGAAGAACGTTTCCGGATCATTCTTTCGTTTGACACGCACAAGGCGTACCATGCCAAAGCCCTTATTGAACTGGGACTCATTCAGATCAATATGCAAAATCCGGAAGCTGCACTGGATTATTACAAAGAAGTGTTGCGGCGTTTTCCTGATTCCCCGGATATCACCGATGCCCTGGCCGGAATCGAAAACATATACCTGGCCCGAAACGATTCCCAAGGTTTTTTTGAGTATATGGAAAGTCTCGGAATCGATTCCGGGAAAACACCCGGAGAAAAAGAACTGATGATTTTCTCTTCGGCCGAGCAGTTGTATCTGAATCATTCCCATGCCGAGGCGGTCACTGCCCTGAACAATTTTATCAAAGAATACCCGGAAAGTGAAAAGATAGCGGCCGCTCACTTTTACCTTGGCGAATGCCTTTTACAGTTGGGCAAAATGCAAATGGCAGCCGATGCTTTTCTTGTAGTCATGAAAAAACCTTCCGGCTCATTTACCGAGTTGGCCACGCGCAACTACGCATCCATTCAATACGATCTGGAGCAATATGCCAATGCCGTGGATGCGTATATGAGTCTGAACGACATTGCTGTGCTGGATAATAACCGGCTGGAAGCCGTAAAAGGCCTGATGTGGTCATTCTTTAAGAACAAACAATTCAGAAATGCCATTGTGCAGTGCGGTAAAGTATTGGGAAATAAAGCTTTTAGCAAAGAGGTCCACCAAGACGCCAAATACATAAGCGCCATGAGTCATCTGAACCTTGGTGAAAGAGAAGAAGCGCTGCCCTTGCTGGAAGCTCTGTCCGGAGAAAGTCATACTGCATACGGAGCAGAAGCTTATTACCTGTTGTGCAAAGATGCTTTTGATTCCGGAGACTTTGAAAAAGCAGAAACCATGATCTACAATTTTGCCGATACCAATACGCCGCAGGAATACTGGATCGCTCGTTCCTTCATTCTTCTGGGAGACATTTTTGCCGAGAGAGGGGAATGGGTTCAGGCCAAAGCGACTTACGAAAGTGTTCAAAACGGATACAACCCTTCCGAACCCGATGATATTGCACAATTGACAGCACTCAGGATCCAAAAAAGCGAGGAGGCCATGCTACAATGAAAAGATGGTTATTCATATTTTTTATTCCGTTCTCACTGACTCTTGCGGCACAGGAGCAAATCAATCCCGTGATCCGTGTGGAACGTCTGTACGATGCCCAGCTGATAGAAGTCACCAAACCCATGCTGGATACGTCTGTACCGGATTCCGTGCTGACCATGAACACCTCCTTTCAATACAGTATTTTTGACAAGCCACTGTTCAATTTGTATGAATTCACGCCCCTGCCATCGGCAACCGTCAAGACTTTTCAGACGCCGGACAGACACTTTGGGTACATCAACCTGGGAACCGGTTACCCGTGGACACCACGAGCCGATATCATATTGCACACACCTTTAGGATCGGATTGGTTTGCCGGTATACAGGCACGTCACCGTTCACTGCTGGATGAGGATACACGCGCGGCAACAGAAGGGTCTTTTACACTGGAACACAGGGGAAAGAACAATACGTTCCGTATACGTGGGCTGGGAGAACATCAGAACAACACTTATGCCGATTTTGACATACTTTCTTCGATGCCGGGACTGGACAGGCAGAATTACTACAACACCGGCGTTGAAATTGAGACTTATTCCCTTAACAATACTCCCGGGTCCTGGCATTATTACTGGAAATCAGGGTACAGGCATGCCAAGAACACCATATTGGGTCCTTTTGACAGCCTGCCTGTTATTCGGGAAAACATCCTGGATATTGAAGCCTCTACAGGACATTGCCTGGCTGAAGGTTTTTCAATAAACATAGGAGCTTCAGCAAAGTTTGTAAGCAATCGGTGGACCGTGGACGGAATTTCCGCTTCCCGGGCCGTACTTCACGTTTTTCCGCATATACTCTGGAGCGGCCACAGGTATAAAGTTGGTGCAGGAGTGAAGATCGGGTACCTGCTCAGACCTGACGGGAATAATTTTGGAGTATTCCCCTGGTTTGACGCCCATCTGACCGTTGCCGACGACTGGCTTACTCTGTATGCCAAAATGGAAGGCACCCAACGCCTGAACACATACCAGGAAAGGATGCGTGAAAACCCATGGGTATTTGCCAATGAAATGTACGATGCAATAATCCCGTGGCATATGCAGGCCGGTCTGACCGGAACCCTGGGAGACCGTTTTCACTACAACCTTTACGGATCTTACCGTTACACCAAGAACCAGTTTTTCTACGGTACCCAAAACAACACACAGGGATACCCGGGTTTATACGATTTGCATTATGCCAATGAGACCAGGTATACGGCAGGCGGTTCACTCTCATTCCGGTCGGATCCCTTTGAAGCCGGTGTTACCGGTGAATGGCACCATTATGCCCTGAGTTCAGGGAATTCCCCCTGGCACAAGCCTGTGTGGGAAGTTTCCGGATATGCACGGTATAATTGGCGGGAGCGCATCATTATAAATGCGACGGGTTATTGGCGCGATGCCTGCTTTGCCCCTTCATGGATAGACGGGGCTCCCGACGTTACCGTACCCGGATTTTTTGATCTGGGAGTACGTATGGAATACGTTATGAACCGGTTTCTGTCCGCCTATGTTTTCGGGAGCAACCTGCTGAATAAAGATATCTCTTATTTTTATCTCTATCCCAATCCCGGATTGACTTTCGGGGGAGGTGTAACATTCCGTTTTTAATTAGGTTTTCTGATGCTTTTTCCATAACTTTGCGTGTTATTCAAAGCATGAAAAAGTGAGCAAAGAGAATCAGTATTCTGCAGAGAGCATCCAGGTTCTGGAAGGACTGGAAGCTGTCAGGAAACGTCCTTCCATGTACATCGGGGACATTGGATCCAGGGGATTACACCACCTTGTTTATGAAGTGGTGGACAATTCCATTGACGAAGCGCTGGCCGGTTATTGTGACCGGATAAAAGTAGTTATCAATCCCGACAACAGTATAACCGTTACCGATAACGGTCGTGGTATTCCAACAGGTATGCACGAAAAAGAAAAACGGTCTGCCCTTGAAGTGGTCCTGACCGTTTTGCATGCCGGTGGTAAATTTTCAAAAGATTCCTATAAAGTTTCGGGAGGTTTGCACGGTGTCGGTCTTTCCTGTGTCAACGCCCTGTCATACAAACTGGTAGCTACCATACACCGGGAAGGAAAAATATTCAGACAGGAATTTTCCCGGGGCGTTCCCCAGGCTCCCATAGAGATTATTGGAGACAGCGATGTAACGGGAACCGAGATTCATTTTATTCCTGACAAAGAAATCTTTTCAATGGGAACCGAGTACAGTTACGACATCCTGTCTGCAAGACTTCGTGAACTGGCTTTTCTGAACAAAGGGGTCCGTCTTACTATAGAAGACCACCGTGAAAACGCTGAAGAAGATGCCTATACGGAAGAAATGGAAGAAGAGAACGTTGTCAGAAGAGGATTCCGTAAAGACGAATTTTTCTCTGAAACAGGATTGCTGGATTTTGTTAAATTTCTTGATAAAACGCGTGTTCCTCTTACGGAAACACCCATATATCTGGAAACAAACAAAAACAGTATCTCTATTGAAATTGCCATGCAATACAACACAGGATTCTCTGAAAACATACATTCCTACGTAAACAATATCAACACCATAGAAGGAGGCACCCACCTGACGGGATTCCGCAGGGGACTCACTTCAACCCTGAAAAACTATGCCGATAAGAGCGGCATGCTCAGCAAGCTGAAATTTGATATTGACCCGGCCGATTTCCGGGAAGGGTTGACGGCCATTATTTCGGTAAAGGTCAACGAGCCGCAGTTCGAAGGACAGACAAAAACCAAACTCGGCAACAGCGAAGTCATGGCTGCCGTTTCCCAGTCAGTCAGCAGTGCACTGGATAATTACCTGGAAGAAAACCCCAAGGATGCCAGAACGATCGTGGAAAAAGTGATCATGGCGGCTACCGCCCGTCATGCAGCCCGCAAGGCCCGTGAACTGGTACAGCGCAAAACCGTGATGTCCGGAGCCGGATTGCCCGGAAAACTGGCTGACTGTTCCAACAGGGATCCCGAAAAAAGTGAAATATTCCTGGTGGAAGGAGACTCTGCAGGGGGTACCGCAAAAAGCGGGCGTGACCGTTCTTTCCAGGCCATTTTGCCTTTGCGCGGGAAAATCCTGAACGTAGAAAAAGCCCAGGAACATCGTGTATTCGAGAACGAAGAGATCCGCAATATATACACGGCATTCGGAGTGACTCGAGGCACGGAAGAGGATAGTAAGGCATTGAACATGTCTAAGTTGAGATATCATCGCGTGATCATAATGACGGACGCAGACGTGGACGGAAGCCATATCGACACCCTGTTGCTTACCTTCTTTTTCAGGCACATGCCTGATCTTATACAAAACGGTCACGTATACATAGCCTCCCCTCCCCTGTACCTGATAAAAAGGGGAAAAGAGGAACGTTATTGCTGGACGGAAGAACAGCGTCGGGCCGCCGTGGAAGAACTGGGAAAGGGTAAAGAAAGTGCCGTTACCATTCAGCGTTACAAAGGTCTGGGTGAAATGGACGCTTCCCAGTTGTGGGATACTACCATGAATCCTGAAAACCGCATTCTGCGTCAGATCACCATAGACAATGCCGCCGAAGCTGACCGCATTTTCTCCATGTTGATGGGAGATGAAGTGCCACCACGCAGGGAATTCATAGAACAACACGCCAAGTACGCTAACATAGACGCATAATCATGGACATTTTTGAAAGAATCAAAAAAGACGAAGGCGGCCCTTTAGGCCAATACCGCAGAAAAGCACACGGATACTTTATGTTCCCTAAGCTGGAAGGACCCATTGAACCCTATATGATGTTCCAGGGCAAAAAAATGCTGGCATGGACATTCAACAATTACCTGGGACTTGCCAACCATCCCGAGGTGAGAAAAGCCGATGCGGCCGGGGCCGAGAGATGGGGTCTGGCCTATCCCATGGGAGCCCGTATGATGAGCGGGCACACCTCCCTGCATGAAAAACTGGAACGTGAACTGGCCGATTTCGAGAAAAAAGAAGATGCCTTTTTGTTCAATTTCGGTTACCAGGGGATGGTTTCTACCATTGATGCCCTCCTGAACCGGCGCGATGTAGTGGTATATGATTCGCAGGCTCATGCCTGCATCATGGACGGTATGCGTCTTCACATGGGACAGAGGATCGTATATCCCCACAACGATCTGGAGAAATGCGACAAAGCCCTGGAACGCGCAACCCGTCTGACTGAAAAAACCGGGGGCGGTATCCTGCTTATTACGGAAGGCGTATACGGAATGACCGGAGCGCTTGGATTCCTGGATCAGATAGTATCGCTTAAAGAGAAATACAATTTCCGAATCCTCATTGACGACGCCCACGGGTTTGGAGTGATGGGGGAAAACGGACGAGGAACCTCTGAACACTTTCACGTAATGGACCAGGTGGACCTCTATTTTGGGGCCTTTGCCAAATCCATGGCCGGAATCGGAGGGTTTGTAGCCGGACCTTCAGACATCATCAACTATTTAAGGTACAACCTTCGCTCCCAGATATATGCAAAGAGTCTGCCGATGGCCATGGTGGAAGGTTTGTTGAAACGTTTGGAAATGATACGTACGCAACCCGAACTCAGGGAAAAATTATGGCTGATCACAAGAACCCTTCAGGACGGCTTGAGAAAGAACGGCTTTGACATTGGAGCGGCAGAGGCTTGTGTTACACCGGTATTTCTTAAAGGGGAACTGGTTGAAGCCACCAATATCCTGATAGATCTGAGGGAAAATTACAAGATATTCTGTTCTGTGGTCGTATACCCGGTTGTCCCCCGGGATGTTATCATGTACAGGCTTATACCTACAGCCATGCACTCCCTGGAACATGTTGAATATACGCTTAATGCGTTCCGTGAGATCCAGGAAAAGCTGAAAGCCGGAAAATATAAAGGAGGCGAGATCAGGAACATGGCTGTAGAATAACCATGAAAAAAAAGACCTTACAGGGTAAAGTAGTTATAATCACAGGCGCATCTTCGGGCATCGGACTGGAATGCGCCCGTGTTTTTTCACAAGCCGGAGCTTCTCTTGTGCTGGCAGCACGTTCCGAAGATAAGCTAAAAGCCCTGGAAAATGAATTGAAAGACAACCCCGTATTGACCATTATCACCGACGTTTCCCGGGAGTCGGATTGCAAATTTCTGATAGACAAGACCGTGGAACGTTTCGGACGTATTGACATACTTGTAAACAACGCCGGGCTTTCCATGCGCGCTTTATTCAAAGAAGTTGACCTGTCTGTCCTTAAAACACTAATGGATGTGAATTTCTGGGGTTGCGTCTATTGTACGAAATACGCATTGCCCCTGTTGCTGCAAAGCAAAGGTTCCGTAGTAGGTGTTACATCCATTGCCGGATTCAAAGGACTTCCCGCAAGAACCGGTTATTCCGCATCCAAATACGCCATGAACGGGTTCCTGGATACCTTGCGTACCGAACACCTTTACGACGGATTGCATGTAATGACTTTTGCTCCCGGATTTACTGCTTCCAACGTACGTGTTTCCGCACTTACGGCCGATGGCTCTTCACAAGGAAGAACACCCCGTGCAGAAGAAAAAATGATGTCTGCCCAAAGCGTTGCTCAATACATGCTCAAAGGAATCCTAAAAAGAAAAAATACCGTTATACTCACACCGTTGGGAAAACTGACTGTCCTGATGGCCAAATTTTTCCCCGCTTTTGTATCCAGGATGGAATTCCGGATGATGGCACAAGAGCCCGACTCCCCACTCAAAAAAGACCTTACGGAATAAGCCTGCTATGCACTTAAAAGAGTAGCTTCTTCCATTGGTTTCATATATTTCACGGAATGTTCTTTCTTGAACAGTTTTTCTCCGCCACCCGTTATATTTAACATGATGACCGCATCGGGATGTACTTTTCCGGCTTTTACGTTTTTTATCAGGCTGGCGGTGGCAACTCCTGCGGCAGGATCAATATCTATGCCTTCAAGTTCCTCAAAGAGGCTTTTTGCCCTTTCCAGTTCGTCGTTGGTCGCAAAATCCATAAAGCCACCGGTGTCAACCAGCGCATCGTACAATCCTCCGGGAATACTGTACGGAGGTCTCCTGTTGGCAAGAACTTTGGAGTGTATGATTCCTGTTTTTTCTCTTGCTTCTTCGGCACTCATGATTTTCAATTCCCTTCCTTTTGATTGCCAGGCTTCATAAAGTGGTAAAAAAGGAGCATTCTGTGAAGGGATCAGACGCATAACGGTATTTCCAAAACGTCCGTCTTCAATCAGGCGTTTGTTGGCTTCCCATGCAGCAATGGCACCCGTTCCGCTTCCAACGGCCTGGAAATAATAATCGGGGATCCTTCCTATGAAAGTCGCTGCAGAAAGAACGGTGGTGCCCATTCCGTCGCGACGCGCAATGTTTTTTGCCCCCCCCTCGGCATAATAATGCTCTTTATCTTCACAAAAACGCATGCTCATTTCAATGGCATCGTAGTAATCCGATCCGGGAGGCGAACAGATCAGTTTCACGCACGGATCCAGTTCGTCTTCAAACCAAAGGGTATCCAGATTGTCGTAAGGGACAAAAAGCAATATGGGGATTTTATTCTGTGAACATACCCTGGCGAAAGAACGTGCCGTATTGCCGGCAGAAGCCACGATCATGGTTCGTTTTTCACTTTCCGGTATGTGGGCACAAACCGAATACGCTTCCGTTTCCTTAAAAGAACATGTTTGCATAAAGGCACCTATTTGGGGCCAATAGCCACTGAAAGTGACATACAGATTTTTCAGTCCCAGGTACCCGGCAAGTGCTTCGCTTTTATAAGTTACCGGAGCAGCCGAGCCCTTGAGCATCTTTCTTACGGGCATCCAGTCCGCAAAGCGGTACAATCCCTTATCATCCCGATCGTAATCCAGCTGTTTCTTTTTGTAGACTGCCCTGATCAATGACGGATGTTGGCACAAAGGGTCGGATAACAACCATCCCGTATCTTCAAAAAGTCTTCCCGTTGCACAATTCTTCAATATGTATTCTGTACTCATACCTGTTTCTTTTCCAAGAGTTTTTTCATGTTCTTATTGAGCTTGTTCAGTACTTCTACCACCGTATTTAACTCTTCGGTAGGGATCCCTCCTAAAATATTGTCTGCCGCATTTATGGCTATGCGGGTAATCTCCTGTTTTTTCGCTTCACCTGTTTTTGTAACGATTACACGATTCTTCCGGCGATCCTTAGGATTCGTTTCACGTACCACATAGCCTTTTTTTTCCAAACCGTCAATCAGCTTTGTGATGGAATTCTTATCCTTTTGCATCTGGTTGGCGATCTCCTGTTGTGTCAGGGGACCTTCGTCCCATAAAAGATCAATAAGCAAGTATTGCTCCGGGGTAAGATCAACGTTATTGGCAACCAGTTCACTCAAAAAGCATTGTTTGAACAGGAAATGTGCCTGGTTCAAATAAACCCCCATTTTCTTACTTAGTAACATATCATATAGTAAATGCTATTACAAATATAGGAATCTCCTCAATTTTGCACAAGTATCTTCAAGATGCCGCGCCACTCTTTGCGACAATAAATCCTAATATACAGATTGTCTGCGTATTGCGATTATTTTAAATAGAATGTGGCGCGGTATCTTGAAGATACTTGTGTTATTAAGCAATTCTACAGCAAAGGACTTAACAGGCGGGTAAGTGCTTCGAACACTTTTTGCCGTAACGTTCTTTTCTCCCACGTTCTGGAAACTATCAGGCGGGAATCGTTCAGGTAACGGTCAAACTGGTCTTCCAATTCGGCACTGACTTCCTGATTGTAGACTATGGCTCCCACTT
>Ga0209510_1000561_pt1 | contig 49782 bp, 56 predicted proteins | sample BiotimSIPDNA_FD_185749 | JGI IMG/M metagenome (GOLD analysis project Ga0209510, IMG submission 185749) | Anaerobic biogas reactor microbial communites from Washington, USA - Biogas_R1 time_0 SIP DNA (SPAdes) (version 2) | ecosystem: Engineered > Bioreactor > Anaerobic > Unclassified | place...
AAGAATGAGTAGAAGGAAAATCCCTGTAATTATGACTCCAAATATCAGTCCCCAAGGTCTGGTTTTCATTTGGGATGTAAGGCTTTCAAGAGTTGGCAGGGTATCAGGGCTTCGAAGATATCCTTCAATTCCCTTCCTGTGGCCTGCACCAACAACGGCTAGTACTCGTTCATTAGCTGAAGCTAACCGGATGAGGTTATGAGACATGTAAGCGTCACGTTCACCTATAAGAGCTGTAGCCCCACGTGGTGAGTATCTATAAAACTCTTCCATGGCTGCTTCAACAACATTTTCATTTTTGAGTTCTTCGATATCAATGACATCGCCTGTTTTATCAGCAACTGCAATGGAACCGATAAGAGCGTAAAACATCTTAAATTTTTCAAATATTGACATTGATGCCCAGAAACGATGAAGTGTCATTCTGATATCCCGATCAATGAGTGCAATTTTGACCTGGTGTTCCTCTGCTGCATTTATCGCTGCTTTCATTTCTGCACCGGGTTCAACACCAACATCCATCCCGATCCTTCTTTGGATATATGCGAGAATCCATTGGACAAGCAGCTGGGTGAAGTTTTTAGCCTGAAGAATGTCTTCGATCTCCGGGTTATTCTGCTGTTGTTTCAAGCCCAGATATCTGCCCTGATCGAGTTCAATAGCCACAACGTCCGGTTGCCATTCTTCAATAGCAGTAATAACTTCTTCTACACTTTTTTGTGAGACATGTGCTGTCCCGATTATTTTTATTTCACCCATGGTATTCCTTAATTCCTTCCCCGTCTATTACGACAGGTATCCCGGTTGGTATTGTTTTAGTCATTAATAATTTCCGTATTTTTTCTTCATCCTGGTGTTCATATTCCTGGCGCTTTATGAGATCCAGGGCAATTTGATGTGGGTTTTCTGTCATCTGTTTTTTATGCAATCCGTTACAGGGGTGGGTATGCAATTGATTATTATCCAATACAAACGGATATGTTCTGCATATCCAGGGGCGAAATTCATAGATTGTACACCTATTTTTAGAAAGGAAGATACATTTGTTTTCTTTTTGATGAATTACCCAACCGAACGTATAATCTCTGCCGTCATCATGAATCCTTTCTGGATATGGTTCTGCAATCTCTTCAAAAGAAAGTCCGGTTCCATCCATAATCTGCCGGATCTCTTCCGGACCCACCATCACCCGGTTTGAACCGGGTTCACTTTCTGTACAACATGCACCACAACATGTGCAGGAAAAACCGGATTCCCGAATAGTCCTGACAAGTGTGGGTGGAGCAGTAGTTAATCCGAATTCTGGCATATTCTGCTGAAGTTTTCAAAAATTCGATAACCTTCAAATGTATGGCTGACTTCCGGGTGCCACTGAATACCAAAAATACTTTTATTCAGGTGGGCAATAGCCTCATTTCCACATATTGAGGAGGTTGCAAGCCGCTTAAATCCTGGTGGAATTGATATTACCTCATCCGCATGGGAAGCCCATACCTGCATAGTTTCAGGGTAACCCTTAAGGATTTCATCATGTTCTGTTATCGTCACATTTACTGCGCCATATCCGCCTTTCTGTCCTGATTGCACCTTTCCATTAAATTCATCTGCAATAACATGTAGTCCAAGACAAATACCAAGAACAGGTTTTTCCAGGTGCAGGTATTGGGAGGATATTCCTGCACGGTTTATATCAGGGCCCCCCCCAAGAATTATTCCCTGGCACCCATCACTCACCTCCTGTATGGGGGTAGTATTTGGGATGAGTTTAGCTTCAATATCAAGATCCCGCAGGGTACGCAATATGAGATGATTAAACTGGCCATAATTGTTGACCACGAATAATGGAAGCATCTGCCCTATATATTGTACCGTTCAGTAGATATGCATTCAGGAACTATAACCTGATACAAATGTTAAGATTGCATCCCTGATTTCTTCTTCCGAATGGTTCATCAGATATCCCAGCATCATTGCCCCTCCACAACCCATTCCTTCTTTTACTTCACCGATGCAGTACCTGACAAGGCCTGAATGTCCAATTTCTCCAAATCCGGGGTCTACATATGTTATCGAAGTTCCAATGTCACGCGCAGTTTTTTCACAACTTGCATTCGGATCATCACGAACATAAACGGTTGTGACTACTTCCGGCACATCTATGCCAAGTGCCTTGATTATCCCAGCTACTGCAAGCATCTGAGTACCTCCGGCAAGAAACACATTGCCTGGAAAACCATTCACGATTCCAACTGCAACAGCCATCATGGGATCGCCCATTTCACACACTATATCAAGCGGATTTTTGGGGATGGTGCTGATACGTGTTAGTACATCTTTCCACACATTTTCTTTCAAAGAATCAGGATTTTTGACCGAAGCACTGCTCACTTTTGCATCATATCCAAGTGCTCTCAGAAGACACAGTGCAGTTGTAGTTCCACCCGGCACACATTCTCCTATGATCAGAACATCGTGAGCAGAAAGGAGATTTCCGATCCTGATACCGTCTTCGTACAGCCTGATGGCTTCAGGCACTGCTTTTTCTTTTCGGGGATCGCCTCCCGCTTTTACCTGCATGGATAAAGCAGGAACAGTTGGCTGGTGGACCAGTCCGGCATTGATGAAAAGGGGCTTTATTTTTGCAAGGTCAAGAACTGCTCTCGTAATAGTTGCAGGTGTCGGACATCCGGTTTTAGTATTCGGGGTAGCATTGGTGCTGGTTATCTTTCCCTGCCATATTAACTCTGCATCAAGAACCGGAACCATGAGTGATCCTGTTGGATTTGGGCCTGCACCCGATAAACCAGGTACTGTTGATAACATGGTATTAGCAAGTATTCCAACGAACAGTGGGCGTTTTGGCTGAAGATTGTGTTGACGGGATAAGAAAGCCATTCATATCTGGTTATTCTGATGGAAGTATCAATTACACGGATACTGTCTCATAGTGCTGAAGTCCACATGTAAAGTATTCATGTTACAGGTTATCCGTGCCCTGCTTCAGTTTACAACAATTATTCCTCTGGGGAATCCTGCTCCTTTTGAGAGTTTTGCACGAAATACGTGGATTTACCCTCTATCTGGATATGTGACCGGAGGGATTGCCGGAGTACTATTGTATTTTCTGCCAGTTCCTGACATGGTCAGGGCAGTATTGGCTATTGGAATGGTATTTTTTCTTACCGGGGCAAATCATCTGGATGGCCTGTTAGATTTTGGAGATGGGCTGATGGCACATGGCTCTAGGGAGAAACGATTATCTGCCCTTACTGACCGTCAGATAGGTACTGGAGGAATTGCGATTGGAATGATTGTTACCATTCTTTCAATCTCCTCTCTCGGTTCAATTCACAATCCATTGATTGCTGCCTCAACGTTAATTCTGGCGGAAACAGGAGCAAAATGGGGAATGGCTTTTCTTACAATCACCGGAAAACCATTCCATGAGGGAATACATGCAACATTTCATCATTTGGCTAAACCCTGGTTTATCATTCCTGCAAGTCTGATACTCGTTCCTGCATTTCTTTTTCCATTTTCCAATGAAGCCCGTGTCCTTGCATTAATAATACTAGTGTCAGTACCTTTCTTTATCCGATGGCTCGCGTACCGGTTATTTGGTGGAGTAAATGGTGATGTGACCGGAGCTACTGGTGAGATATGCCGCTCTGTCATAATCACAGCGATATCCTGCTGTCTGATGTGAGTCTGATAATAATTACCGTGATCCAAACCGCGGAGTATATCCCTTTCCGGAGTCATCATTACAGGAAATTGCAGTTCCATCCCGTACCAATGTGTTAAACTGCATTGCGGCTTCCATGAGGATTTCCGGAGGTGCGGTACTTCCCTTGATCTGAGAAAAAGCAGATTCATAGGGAGAAGGCATCACCCGCGCCCCAACCTGGATTCCTTTACAATGCAGGCAATACGAGCACCTGGTGTGAACTGGCAACTTTCCACTGGCGCATTCTACATACGCTTTATCTGACTCTGAATCCCGAATTATTGGAAGTGACTTCATTTGTAATGAGATGTTGTTCCTGAAACCCTTTTATCACTTCTCCTTTCTGTTCTAATTGGATAATCGTCCAATTAAGAAAAAAACATGGAGCAGTCAAAAATATTAAAAGGGACTTCTATCAAATATGTAATACTCGCATAACCGGACTGTACTCTACAGTACTGATATCGTGCGGAGGTATTGGAGGATTTGTATATATGGCAACTGAAAAGCCGCACATTAACCTCGCTGTTATTGGTCATATCGACCATGGGAAGTCAACTACCGTTGGTAGGCTGATGTATGAAGCCGGAGCAGTTCCGGCACACATTATTGAACAGTATAAGAAAGAAGCAGAATCAAAAGGTAAGGTTTCTTTCGCTTTTGCCTGGGTTATGGATAACCTCAAGGAAGAGCGTGAGCGTGGTATTACTATTGATATTGCACACAAGCGGTTCGATACCGACAAGTACTACTTCACTGTTGTCGACTGTCCTGGACACAGGGATTTTGTCAAGAACATGATCACTGGTGCATCCCAGGCAGATGCAGCAATCATCGTTGTTGCAGCACCTGATGGTGTAATGGAACAGACTAAAGAGCACGTTTTCCTGTCCAAGACTCTTGGTATCAAACAGCTCATCGTTGCCGTCAACAAGATGGATGCATCCAAATACGATGAGGCACGTTTCAACCAGGTCAAGGTTGATGTAGGAAACCTTCTGAAGATGGTCGGAACCAACCCTGATTCAGTTAAGTTTATTCCGATCAGTGCATTTGAAGGTGACAACATCACCAAGGTCAGTGAAAACATGCCCTGGTACAAGGGTAAAGCACTCTTCGGACTTCTTGACGAACTTGAAGTTCCGGATAAGCCAACTGAAAAACCACTCCGTGTTCCAATTCAGGATGCATATTCCATTTCAGGTATCGGAACTGTTCCAGTTGGTCGTGTTGAAACGGGCATCCTTAAGAAAGGTATGAACGTTACTTTCATGCCAGCCAACAAGACTGGTGAATGTAAGTCCATTGAGATGCACCACGAAGAAATTCCACAGGCATTACCTGGTGACAACATCGGGTTTAACGTTCGTGGTATTGGAAAGGATGATGTCCGTCGTGGTGATGTCTGTGGGGCCGCTGATAATCCGCCAGCAGTTGCAGAAGAATTCTCTGCACAGATTGTTGTTCTTCAGCACCCAAGTGCAATAACTATCGGATACACTCCGGTCTTCCACTGTCACACAGCACAGACCGCTTGTACCTTTACTGAACTTGTAAAGAAACTTGATCCGCGTACCGGTCAGACTCTCGAGGAAAATCCTACTTTCCTGAAAGCCGGAGATGCAGCAATTATTAAATGTCACCCTACCAAGCCCCTTTGTCTTGAAAATGCAAAGGAATTCCCACAGCTGGGACGGTTTGCAATCCGTGATATGGGTCAGACCATTGCTGCAGGTATGTGTATCGATGTTGTCAAAAAGCAGATGCGCTGATTGAGATTCGGTGTTATCATGCAGAAGGCCAGAATCAGACTCACCGGAACCGACTATCAAAAAGTTGAAGAAGTATGCCAAAAGATTAAGGAGATCGCTGAGCGGACCGGTGTAAATCTGGCCGGCCCGATTCCCCTGCCGACCAGGAAGCTCGTCGTTCCAATCAGGAAAAGTCCTGATGGTGAAGGCACAGCAACTTGGGATCGCTGGCAGATGAGAGTTCACAAGCGTCTTATTGATCTTGACGCTGATGAGCGTGCTCTTCGTCAGCTTATGCGTACACAGGTACCTAAGGACATTGGTATTGAAATCGTCCTTGAAAGCTGATGATAATAAGAGCGGCTTTTCAGATAAGCCGCGATAATCCCAATATCATCCACAGTACCTCCTAAAGGAGATACCTTTTTTAATATTTTTCGGGATTTTGTAAGAACATATGTAAATATCAATCAACCACAATTTTCATGGATACTTACTCTTGTTGGTATATTTCTGGTTCAATATTTCTGGGGCATAATATCAATGAATTTTGAGTCATTACGAGATAAATGTGCGAATTGTTCAATTGAAAAAATATTCGGGGTAATATTTTTAGCGGGTCTCTTTCTCCGTGTTATTGTTCCAAATCTCAAACTCCTCCACCACGATGAAGCCATCCATGCCTGGTTCAGTTATGAACTGATAACAAAAGGAGTGTATCAGTATGATCCCATGTACCATGGACCACTCCTCTATTACCTGACTGCCGGTTTTTTTAGGATATTTGGTGATAATGACCTGGTGGTTCGTCTTCTTCCAGCACTATTTGGTACTGCAATAATAATCCTGATTTATGGGATCCATAGGACCGGATGGTTGTCAAGAAACCAGGCGATATGGTCCGCAATTTTTTTTGCTGTCTCTCCTAACATGGTATATTTTTCCCGTTTTCTTCGACATGACATTTTTCAGTTATTTTTCACCGTCCTTCTTCTTCTTTCGATACTTGCATACTTAGAATATAAAAAACCTGGATGGGCGTTGCTTGCAGGGTTTTCTGCTGCGTGTGGAATGTCGCTGAAAGAGGAAATGCCTCTGGTGGTATTCCTTTTTGGATTGTTTTTCCTGGTGTTAATTCTAAAGAACCGGATACAGATTCCATCAAGTTGGAAGCGGGATATTCTGGGTGCAATAGTTATTGCAGGATTAACCGGATTTTTCCTATATAGTTCTTTCCTGTCGCATCCAGAGATGTTTTTTGAAGCTCCTTTTAAAGCAATAGAACACTGGTCCTCTATGCATGACCAATGCCGGCTTTGTGGGCCTCCGTACTGGTATCTTGCAATGGTTATTCTATACGAATTACCGCTGGCTGTATTGGCAGTATATGCCACCTGGCAATGGGGATGGAAAGACAAGGGTTTTTCACACGTCCTGCATCCGGATCATTTTTTTGATGGCCCTTCCGAGAATTTAAAACAGCACTACATGATGGGACTTATGCTCATCTGGGCTGTTATTTCTATGTCATTTTATGGATATGTTGGCGAAAAAGTTCCCTGGCTTCTCATTCACCAGTTGATCCCTATTCTTGTTCTTGCTGCATATGGTATTAGTGGAAGGAAAACAGGTGCAGCAATAATTGCAGTAGTCCTTCTGGTTGGGATGACTATGCATGTATGTTTCACACCGGTTGATATAAATGAACCTATTGTCCAGGTTCAGAATTCTGAAGATATGCGTGAAGTTATGCAGCTAATCGATGTTTCAGAAAAAGTGGTTGTTACTTCTGATTCCTACTGGCCTCTCCCCTGGTATTACCGTGGCGGGAAATGGGATAAGATTCTTTTTTATGGTAAAAAAGTCGATCCGGTGATCTGGTTTGGAGATAATCCTGACCTCATAATTGCACATGACATAGACAGTTATTCTTCATTGGAAGGTTTTGAAAAGAAGCAGTACCACCTGAGTTACTGGTTTTCATGGTATGATAATTACAGCAGGCCATTACAATGGTTTTTACTTCGTGATGGAAAGATGGGTACAGTAAACCTTGATGTTTTTGTCCGGGAAAATCTGACAACCTTTTAGATTAGGTCATATTTTTCTTGAAAAAACACGGAAGATCTGAATTTGATATTGATTATATAAGAAATATTGTCTGAAACCATCAGGATTCTTGAATAATATATCTATTCTTGATATCGATGTGTAATGTTAGTTCCTTAACGGTCCTCAGTGAAAATTATGAGATAGGTTTGAAATAAATTAACTATAAAAAGAGTTGAAATTAAAATAACTCATCATACTGATGAGCTGTTGATTTTTTCTTTGGTTTGTCCCGGGAACCGAAACTGCCTCCGCCTCCCTTACCGCCGCCTCCTTTGCCACCACGGTTTTTCATAACTTTTACTGCAATCACTGCAACCACAATTACGATAATGATCCCAGCAATATACGGTAAAAGTCCTGAAACATCAGGAAGAGCAGCCGGTTCAGGTTCTTTCTCTATTTCCTCATTTAATGCCTGGGTTTCCTCAAAGACTTCGGTTGCTTTCTCGTATGCATCTTCTGCTTTTTTTCTGGCATCAGAATATTTCCCTTCATCATAGAGTGATTTTGCATCACCAACATCTTCTGATGCAAATTCGCGTTTTGTTATGATTGGAGCAAGTCGGGGATCGCTGCTCATCTCTTTTTCTGTTTTAAAATAGTTTATCCATTCATCTGTTTTGTCAATTGCTTCTTTAGCATCATTAATGGTTTTTAGCGCAAGTCCGGAATCAAGCAATGCGTAGGCATCTTTGATGTAGGTATTTGCATTTTTAATATACACTTGTGCATTGGAGTAACTTGCACCTGCAGCAGAATTAAGAGCATTAGCTGCTTCTTTTAATTTTGCTTCTGCTTTTGATACATCAATACCGTCTGCTTTATACTGGGACAGATCCTTTTCCAGTTTGGAGTATGCATCTGTGGTAGAGGAGAGTTCTCCTTTTAATTCTCCTGGATTAGTGACAAAAGCAGTTACTTTTTTAACAGTATCCTTGACTCTTCCCCCTGCTGTGGCAACATTAACTGATATAATTTCAATTTCTTTAGACTTGTCCACTTTAGGAGTCATTCCCTTGAGGTTGACTTTTACACTTTCGTCAACATTCTCATAAGATAACTCCCATCCGGAGAGGTCGAGTTGCTTTTTACTGACAGCAGGGCGTGGATTTTCAACTCCGTCCAGAATGATGGAATATGTCCACACCGGGTTTTCAAGTTCTGTATTCAGCACAATGCTTTCATCGCTGGGAAAGGAGGTCCCACCTACCGCAATGAAATTCATTTGTAAATCTGCTGTAACATTGGACTTGCCGGATTCCAGATCTCCGGTGGGTTTTACATTTACATGTCCTACTTCAACGCTTGCCATGGCTGGAATTGCAATGGCACAAAAAATTATGCATAGAAAGATGATACACGATCTGATTTTCATGTGTTCCTCATTCAAACAGTGGCTCAATGCTCTCATCAAGTTTCAAAACGTTTTCTTCATCGATCCGTTCTGATGTAGCTTTAGTTTCTTTTGCAATTTCAAGAAGGTTTGTAACCCTGGGGGCATCAGCTATGGATGCAAGAAGGACTACTGCAGCGACATATCTGCTCTGGGCAGGATAATCTCCTCCCCTCACTTCAACTCCTGCAATGTTTTCTTCAACCCAGCTTTTTGCTTTTTCGATCCCCTTTCTGTCAAGGTCATCAGGTGGACCTGCAACCAATACCAGGGCCCTGCTTGAAGATGTATATTCACATGGCAATGTTAGGCGGCCAAGCATTGCCCTGCGAACCAACGATAAAATCCGAGATGTCTTATCTTCTCCCATTAATTTTTCTTCAGGACGGCGTTCCTCGATCTGTTTTTTCCCGATAATTCTGTCAAAAAATCCACGTTCTTTCTCTACTACCGGAGCGTCAGACACTTCACTTATGGCATACCCCACCGAACTGATACCTCCCCCACGGAGGGTATTAATAATTTCACTGGAATCGACCACCATCTCTCCAATACCAAGCTGGCCGATCTCTCCTGCACGAAACAGGAGGCCGAATCTGCGAACAATTTCATCGTTAAGGCGTTCAAATGCTCCCTTAATACTCTCCCCTTCATTTTTCCAGGCACTGTTATCAAAGAGGATAACATTATCAGCTTCTTTGACCAACGTTGCAAGACTTCTTGCAGCGTTATATGAGTAAAGCCTTCCTTCCTCTGGCGCCGGGAGAATACCAAGCACATATACTGGTTCTTTATATATCTTTTTCAGGTGCCTTGCAAGAACCGGTGATCCACCCGATCCCGTGCCACCACCAAGTCCTGATACAATAATGAATGCCTCAGTGTCACCGATTCCTTTCCTGTCGATGGCATTCATGATGATATCGATTTCATCGAATGTTATCTGGGCTCCGGTATCGTTGTCGGTTCCGACACCATGACCCTTTACACTTGTCTGACCAATGAGCACCCGATCCTCAAAGTCCAGGTGCTGAAGTCCCATCAGATCAGTTCTGGCCGTATTGACCGCTATTGCGCGAAAACTGTTTCCATTAGTCCGCTGATCGTACTCAACGAATCTGTCCACAATTTTTCCGCCTGCCTGACCGAATCCTATAAAAAACACTTTCATGGAGGTACACCAGTTTTATGAAATATCGGGAATCGTAATATTTTGTACATCTTTCCTTTATACATTCAAAAAGCTTCTTCAATGAGCAGGATGGGAATATCTAAGGGATTATCACAGAATATGCGAATAGCAATTATAGGAGGGGGCATAAGCGGTCTTGTTTCGGCTTATAATCTTTCTCCTGGCCATAATGTAACAATTTACGAAAAGTCAGATGAAATTGGTGGTCTGCTTACCTCGTACCACAGGGAGCAGTACTCTATTGAAAAATTTTATCATCATTTTTTTTCCCGTGATATAATGTTTTTGAATCTCCTTGAGGAATTAGGACTATCAAAAGATATTCTGTGGCTCAAGGGTTCTACTGGAACATACCAGAATGGAATGATATACCCCCTGACTACCCCATTTGAAATACTTCGCTATCCCCTTCTTTCGATTGGTGACAAAATCCGCCTGGCTCTGTTTATGAAACAGGTACGAAATGTTGATTCTTCAGAACTGGATTTAATTAGTACAGAGAAATACCTGACAGAAAGGGTTGGAAAGAATATTTACCGCTCATTTTTTAAACCCCTTCTTAATTCAAAATTTGGTAAAAATGCAGATAGTATTTCTGCGGCATGGGTGGTAAGCAGGGTTGCCATTAGATCTGACCGGGGAATTACTGGAGAAAGACTAGGGTATCTGAATAATGGTTTTTCCGGGTTCATTTCTGCGATTTCAGAAAAAATTCGAAATTCCGGAGGAATTATTCACACAAAAAGTCCCGTTGTTATGGTAAGAAACGAGGGAGACTTCTGGTATGTTAATGATGAACCATTCGACTACGTAATATCAACTATTGCTCCAGTACTCTTAAAAAAGTGTGGAATAAATATTCCTGATCTTCCTTACCAGGGGGCAGCATGCGTAACGCTTGGTTTGAAAAGATCCATAACTAACGGAATTTATTGGATAAACCTTTACGACAAGGCCCCATATGGTGCAGTAATAGAACATACCTGTTTTGCTCCTTTGGAATGGTATGGAGAACATATTATGTACCTTGCTTCATATTATTCAGAGGAACCTGCTTCAGATATCAAAGACCAGATGATATCTGATTTCTGCATAAAGTTTTCTGTTAAACCTGATGAGATTTTGTGGTCTGAAATAGCAATAGAACCCTTTGCAGGTCCCCTGTATAAATCTGGATATAAAAACCTGATGAAATCGGTGTTAGTACCCGGACTTGTCCTTGCAGGTATGTTTTCTGAAGAAAATTATCCGGAAAGAAGTATTGAAGGGTCGGTTCGGGCAGGAAAACGAGCTGCCATGGAGATTTTGGACACTATCAGGGAACGGGAAGTGAGACAGTGAAAAACACCCTGGTAACTGTTGTCATTCCTGTTTATAATGACGTTAATGCTCTTCGTGAATCAGTTCCAAGAGTTATTAAGGTGCTGGAATCTCTTACCTCCTCCTATGAACTTATTATCGCGGAGGATGCTAGCAATGATGGATCAGCGGAGGTTGCTGCCGATTTTGCCAAAAACAATTCATTCATCATTCATTTACACCGCAATGAGCGGCTTGGAAGGGGTTCAGCTCTATCAAAGGCCGCTTTTCATGCAAAAGGTGAAATTTTTTGTTATTTTGATGTTGATATGGCAACAGATCTCTCTCATCTTGGAGAACTTCTTGGAGCGATAAAGGAAGGATTTGATATCTCTACCGGATCCCGTCTGCTTCCAGATAGCAAAATTATCCGGAGTTATGGTCGGGAAATAAAGAGCAGAGGATATAACCTTTTGGTTCGGTTAATTCTCCACAGCAGGATTTCTGATCATCAGTGTGGATTCAAAGCGTTTAAAACCAGTTCTGTGAGGATGCTACTCCCTGAAATAATGGATAAACATTGGTTCTGGGATACAGAAATCCTTGTACGAGCCCAGAGGAAAGGATTATTGATCAAAGAAATTCCTGTAATATGGACTGAGGGGAAAGGAACAACCGTTCGTTCGGGTGATATCTGGAAGATGGGCAGACAGATCCTGCGATTATGGTGGCAGCTTCATGTATCGTAAATTGTTTGCAATCCTTCTGTCAGTTCTTCTTGCTGCAGGAATTCTTATTGTAATGGTTGTCCGTGTATGGGATGACCTTGCAGACACGCTCTCGTTTGTGCAACCATATTACCTGCTCCCGGCGATAGGAATTTGTCTGTGTGCCTGGGGAGCCAGGAGTATTAGATACAAGTGTATTTTATCAAGGATGGGAGTATCCATATCAGGTTTATTTGGGATGGCCTGTATTTTTATATCACAGACTGTCAACCTTGTGGTTCCTGCACGACTTGGAGATCTGATACGGGTTGTGTTACTCAAACATGATTACGATGCATCTGTTTCCCAGGGGCTGTCATCAATTGTCGTGGAAAGGGTTTTTGACATCGTGTCTGTTGCCCTTCTTGGCCTGTGTGCAGTAATTTTTGTAATTAATGCTCCTTCCTGGGTGTTTGTCATCCTGGTTTTGCCGCTCTGCCTTGGAGTCCTTTTTTTTATTGTACTATATATGACTGGAAATATCCGGTCTGAAAACAAGTATTTCCAGTATATCCTGAAAATGCTTCAAGAAATGAGAAATGCTTCACTGACTCCGCGTTCTGCAATCATACTTGGCATGACATCTGTTGGGATCTGGATTCTTGATACTCTTATCTGTTATCTTGTTGCGATTATGTTCCGACAGGAAATCCCATTTTTTGTGGTTTTACTTGCAGTTGTTGCAGGAAACCTGGTAAAAGCTGTTCCCCTTACTCCTGGAGGGGTTGGAACATATGAATTTGCGCTTGCGGTAATATTTGAACTTGTGGGAACGGCCCCGGCAGTATCAACTCTTATTGCAGTCATTGATCACCTGATAAAAAACGGCATTACCCTGATAGGTGGTGGAGTATCGGTTTTTTATCTTGGTAGCTGGGTTATCCCTGAACTCTCGGAGAATATTAAAAATAAGTTTAAAGAGGGTTCCTAATTTATGATAGGTGCTGAACAGGTGGCAGTGATCCTTTATTGGTTTATCCTGCTCATCTTTATTCACCTATCCCTTTATCCCTCGATTAAAAAAATTCTCCCATCAGTTGCGGTTCCTGTTTCATTAACTTCCGGTTTTATTCTCCTGGCACTAACGTCCTGGTATGCAGCCTACGCAGGACTTTCCCCGTTCTTTGGACTTATTCCTTTTCTCCTGGCTTTAATTATTACCCAGTACTTTAAATGGTATGGATGGTACCGGGAAATCCCTTATGAATGGCACTATTATGTACTTTTTTTATTTGTTTTCATTGCATTTCTCGTTATCAGGTTATTCAGCCCGGATATTAATGGTGCAGAAAAATTCATGGATCATGCATTTTTAGCTTCAATTATTAGAAATCCCATAATTCCGCCCCTTGATCCATGGTTTGCAGGGGGAGAACTGAATGTATATTATTATTTTGGTCATTGGATGATGGCAATTCCTGCTCTTTTAACCGGTACCCCTTCGTACATCGTGTTCAATCTTGCTTTACCCACAGTTGCCGCAATATCAGCATTAAATTTATATGGAGTAGGAAATCTGGTATTAAAACGCCTAAAACTTCTTCCGGTTTTGGCATTTTTTGTGATTAATCCCTATTTCATATATCTTGCCCTGACTGGAACCGGATCTTTTTCCCTTCTCTGGGATAGCAGCCGCGTAATTCAGAGTACCATTAACGAATATCCCTTGTTTTCATTTTTATTTGGTGATGTTCATGCTCATGTCCTGGGAATTCTGCCACAATCGTTTCTGATTCTTTTGTTAACTTTGACAATTACATGCTGGAGATCAATTACCGGCCTGACCAGAATGATGATTATCCTCCTGAGCGCTCTTGGTCTTAGCATTATACCGGCAGTAAACAGCTGGGATGTCCTGATATGGGCCCCTATGGTTCTGGCTCTGGGAATCTGTCTTTGTTTAAGCGGGAATAGTAATTATCCGCTGGTAAAAAAACCCGAAATTTTTATTCAATACATTCGGAAAATGCTGAGTGAGAAAGGAATCAGCTGGTTAGAGCCAGAACCTGCGTCACTGATATATCTGGTATTCGTTCCGCTAATCAGTTTGCTTATAATATCACCACTTCTTCTGGGTATGTATACACAGGGTATAGAAGGAATTGGTTTTGTTCATTCTCCTTCGCACATTTATGAGTTCCTGATGGTGCATGGGTGGTTCTTTCTAGCGTTTTTCCTTTCATTTCGCTCCAGACTGGTAAAAATTCCCTGGATTATTTTTGCCCTGATTCCATTTTTCCTGACCGATTACTTGTCTGCTGCATTAACCTGTATTTTTCTGTTTCTTGTTCTGTATCGGAGAGACGGTGCTTCAGATCTCCTTGCAGCTGGAGGTCTGTTTATCCTGCTTTTTTGTGAACTCTTCTATCTGGCCGATAACATGGGTGAAGTCTATTATCGTATGAATACAGTATTTAAACTCTATATTGGTGCATGGTTGCTTTGTGGAACTAGTGCTGCTCTTATGATCGGAAAGGAGGCAGATACCTATATTCAAAACAATCCGGGTTGGAAAGAACGATTCATTAACTGGGGTATTATTGCTACTCTCTGTCTTTGCCTCATAATTCCTTCTCTGGCTGTATCAACTATCCATGGTCCTCATACTCCGACCCTTGATGGCATGGCATGGTTATCCTCATCCCACCCCTCAGATGCAGAAGCAATTGCTTTTTTGCGAACACTTCCAGGTGATCATATCCTGGTAGAAGCGACAGGGGATGATTATCAGTATTCTTCGCGAGTTTCATCCTTTACTGGGATTCCCACGGTCATTGGCTGGCAATTCCATGAATATATGTGGCGTGGCAACAATCCTGAAGGCTGGTATTCAAAAAGAGATGCTGATGTGCGCACTATGTATGAAGATCCATTACAAACCATTCCGCTTATGAATGCTTATAATGCTGATCTCCTGTATGTAGGATTGGAAGAACATGAGAAATACCAGGTATTAATCCCGTATGAGTTCCTTGAAATAATATATCAAAACCGTGATGTGACTATTTTCCATAATAACCAGTCCGGTTTGGTTCAGCCAATATAATCTTCATGGTTTTGATTTTATTCCCGGTTACGTTTTTACGAACCTTTAATTGATGACAATCATAACATATATGGCACATTCGTCATCGGCTGATGAGTGATGACGGAGGGTCATGCCCCTCCTGAATGAGGTGAATTCATGGCAAACTACGTTACCTTTGAAGTATCTGAAGAAATCCAGAACAAGGCTCTCGAAGCTGTCGAGGCTGCCCGTGAAAGCGGAAAAATCAAGAAAGGATCAAACGAAGCGACTAAGGCAATCGAGCGCGGCATAGCCCAACTTGTTCTTATTGGCGGAGATGTTGAACCGGCAGAAATTGTAATGCATCTCGGACCACTTTGCGATGAAAAGAAGATTCCTTATCTGTTCATATCCAAGCAGAATGATATTGGCTCTGCCTGTGGACTTGAAGTAGGTTCTGCTGCTGCAGCTATCGTAAAGTCAGGAAAAGCAAAAGAGATGATTGATGATATTGCTGCCCAGATTGCAGCTCTCAAAGCTGAGTGAATATCATGTCTGATGGAACGCCCGCTGAAGTAATTGAGGTTATCGGGTCTACCGGTATGCATGGAGAAGCCATGCAGGTTAAGGCCCGTATCCTTGATGGCCCGAACAAGGGGCGGATTATCACCCGCAACACGGTTGGACCAATCCGTGAAGGTGATGTCCTGATGCTCCTTGAGACAGAACGTGAAGCAAAGAAACTTTCCCGGAGGTAAGATCTATGATTGATACACATGTCTGTTCATTCTGTGGCGAGCAGATGGAACCCGGAACCGGAAAGATGTATGTCAAAAAGGACGGACAGATCTTCTTCTATTGCAGTACCAAATGCCAGAAAAATCATAAACTTGGTCGTATTCCACGACGTGTCAGGTGGACTGCAGCAGGCCGGAAAGCTCTTGGTAAGGAATAACTATGGAACAGACTTTCCTGATGGTAAAGCCGGATGGAGTTCAGCGCGGACTTATTGGGAAAATCATTTCCCGCTTTGAACGGAGAGGATTTAAACTGGTTGCTTCCCGATTTGAGCGTCTGCCAGACTCCCGGGTAATGGAGCACTATGCTGAGCATGTGCAAAAACCATTCTTTGCAGGTCTGAAATCATATATAACATCCGGACCCTGCTTTCTGATGGTGTGGGAAGGAAAAGATATTGTAAAAATCAGCAGGGAAATGATAGGGGCTACAAATCCTGCAGGTGCCGCACCAGGGACAATTCGTGGAGATTATGCCCTTGAAATAGGGATGAATGTTATCCACGGCTCAGATTCGGTTGAGACTGCTGCACGGGAAATTACAATTCATTTCAAACCTGAAGAACTGGTTTCTTATTACCGTATTGATGAAAAATATCTCTACGAGTAACATTTTTTTACCCTTTGTTATCTTTTTTCCAGTGATAGACAATTATCCGGTTGTTTCATAACTGAGGAAAAATAATATTACATCTGACTGGTGTTTCATGATGTGGCCGGATATAAATTCAAACAAGGTGACTTCTTTTTTATTTGTAAGTCTCTTCTTTATTGTTATTTTCTCTTCCGGCTGCACCGAAACTGATTGGGTGAAAGACCAGGCGAAAATGGCTTTTGATGAGGGGAAATATGCCCAGGCTGTTGCGCTGTATGATCAAGCGGCTTCCACTTCAGAAAATGACAGTGAATTGTATTTTTTTAAAGGTCTTGCACTCTTTGAACTGGTCAGATATAAAGATGCGATAGATGCTTTCACCCAGGCAATAAGAATTAATCCACGATATCACCAGGCATGGTACTGGAAGGGTCGTGCCAGTTACATGATGGCTGATTATGATGAAGCAGTCCGGTCTTTTTATAAAGCTATTGAATTAGATGAAGCAAATACTGAATACTGGTATTACCGGGGCCTGGCTCTGAGTGGACGTGGGCAATATGACCTTGCAATTGCACATTTTGATAAAATTTTGATGATTAATCCCTCTATGGAAAAGGCCTGGAGTTCGCGTGGATTTGCATTTGTAATGGAGAAGAATTATACAGAAGCTCTCAATTCCTTTAATAGAGCACTTAATATTAATACTGACAATGCTGAAAACTGGATAAATAAGGCTTCAGTACTTCGAGTACTTGGGCAGGCTGATGAAGCTGAAATAGCCATTAATCAGGCGAATTTACTGTATCGTAAGCAGGGGGAGGATATTGCCCGAAAGATACCAAAGACTATCATATCTGCAATTCCCTGACCGAAGAGGAAGACATTTCTAAATTCCCTGACAACAAATACGAAGGAACTGTGCACTCAGGCACCTGGAAAGTGTTTACTTCATGAAGTTCATAGCAACTGTTTTATTACCTGTATCTGTAATGGTTTTACTTCTCCTATGCGGATGTCTGGGAACCGAGGGCTGGAACGCACAGGACTGGATTGAGCAGGGAAACCGGTTTGCAAAGGATGGACTTTACACTGAAGCGGTTGATGCATACAGTCGTTCTCTCCGCCTTGATCCGCTCAATCCAAAAGCATGGACTTGGCGTGGGATAGCCCTACAACATCTTGACAGGCTTCAGGAAGCGATGAACGACTTTGATGAAGCTATCAGGTTGAATCCGAATGAGAGCGGTGCATGGCAGGGAAAAGCTTCTGTATACATTGATACCGGTCAGTATAAATTAGCAATAAAATCTGCAGAAAGATCCCTTGAACTGGCCGGACCAGGAGATAAAATGGAGAATTCCTGGCTCATCATTGGATTTGCTTATAACCGGCTTGAGCAATATGAAGATGCTTTACTACAATTTGACAAGGCTATAGAAAAAGATCCAAAAAGAATTGATTTGTGGCAGCATAAGGCTTATACTTTAACAAAACTCGCCCGTTTTATGGAAGTTCTCAAATGTTATGAAGTAATGACAGGGATTGAACATGATAATCCTGAATTATGGAATAAGAAGGGTGAGATTCACCTGGCACTGGGACAGATAAACGAGGCAAATGAAGCATTCACAATAGCAAAAGGTCTGATTGAAAGAAACTAAAAATTTTCCCCCTATTGTTCACCAAACAATCTTTGCAGGTCTCTGGTATGAGTCTCCAATTCAGTGACTATCTGCTCTTGTGATGGGTTGATTCCAACAGTTTTTAATTGGGTGATGAGAGTTTTGATTGCATGAATATGGTTGATTACTTTTGTCCTTACATGTTCATGTTCTGTGGGGGGTATTATCTCTTTTTTCTTTCTGACTGACTCCCTGATTTTATATGCCAGTTCAGTAAACTGGGCACGTGGATCTCCGCCTTTCTGGATGTAAAAATTGGCTCCGGCATTTAGTGCTTCAATCACCACGTCTTCTCTTCCTCTGCCTGTAAAAATGATAAAGGGTATATTCTCTTCTTTTTCCCTGATAGCACGTAGAAAACCAAGACCATTCATTACTGGCATCTCGTAATCAGATACTACTGCATCAAAACTACGTTCATCAAGCATTTTGAGTCCTTCTTCGGCAGAAAGAACAGGGGTAACCGTAAACTCTCCAAGACGCTCAAGGAAGGCACGGGCAATATCAAGTATGACCGGTTCATCATCAACAAGCAGGACGGATATCATAAACGATGAACTATTACAGTTCTATGTTTATAATTTATGGTGCCGGAAAGGATTTGATATATGTGGAAAAATTTGCAGAGCAATTCTACACTCAACACATTAATTATACCTTGCAGGTGAATGCAATGTGTAAAAAATTTATGCTACAAATTACCGGGTTAATTTGATAAGTTTGAGAATATTCTTAGTAAAATTTGATTAATCAAAATCTGATGTGATATCTCTTTTTGTTAGTAAAAAAAGAGAACCAGTGTTTCATATGAAAATAAAGTGAAGCAGGGCAAACGTTAGCAGAATCACTATTAACAGGATAGCACTTATCGCATCTCCGATACTAAAAACCAATCGGTGAAATGGTAATTTTTTTCTTGCACGATAACCTCGCATATCAAGGGTTAATCCTAGTACCTGAGTTTTTGCCAGTGAATTTGCAACCAATGGGATCATAATTGGTTTCATGCTCATGATCTTACCACTGATCCCGGTTCCGGGGTTATAACCCCTGCAAAGTTGAGCTTCATGTATTCGTTTTGCCTCAAGTTGAAGGCTGGGAATAAACCTGAGTGCGATGAGCAGCATAAGGATATAATCAACTGGGAGACGGAATGCCAAAAGTCCAGTCACCAGGTCACTTGGTTTTGTTGTAACTACAAAAAGTTGGAATGCAGTAATCATTACAACGAACCTGAGTGACAATAACACCCCAAACATGAGGCCACCCATGGTAATTCCATATCCTGCTTCTGATGGATTATGTGATGGCAGGATAGTAAAAAGAACCTCTCCTTCCTGTACGGTTAAACTAGTCAGAAGAACCAGAAAAAATGATAATAATAGCAGAAAATGAACCTGATTTTTCAGTTCATTAATAAGTCCGGAAAAAAATGCACCAATAACCAGAACAGCAATAAGGAAACATAAAAATGTGATATGCGATGAAAGAACACAGAGAGCAACGATGAGAATTACGAGCAATAGTTTTGTGACTGGATTTAGACTGTGTAATGGACTCTTGCCAGGGATATACTGCAGAATTTCACTCATGATGTATGGCCCCTGAGATTATGATAATCACCGATTACTCTGCCATTTTCCATGGCAATAATCCGACCTGCATATTGTTCTGCTATCCGCATATTATGTGTCACCATAATGATGGTATGTCCGCTTTTTTGCAAGTTCAACATCAATTCCATCATGCGGTCAGATTCTTTTTCATCAAGTCCGGTTGTAGGCTCATCAAGAATTATTATTCTAGGTTTTAGTGCAAGAATACAAGCTACTGCAAGGCGTTGGCGTTCTCCTCTTGATAAGTGCCGGGGATATGTGGTTTCTGTTCCTGAAAGACCAACAAGAGACAAAACGTGTGAAATGGTCTGATAAGGGTTTTCGTCTCCGATGTTCTCAAGACCGAAGAGGATCTCCTCCCTGACGGAATCTGCAAAGAGCATAGTGTCAGGATTTTGAAATACCAGTCCAGTCTCTTTCACCAGTTCAATAACCGGGACAGTTGCTGCATCAAGTGAACAAACGGTAATTAATCCGCGGTCTGGACGAAGGAGGCCGTTTAAGTGCTTAACCAATGTGGTTTTTCCAGATCCGTTCTCCCCGAGTATTGCTATAAATTCACCTTCATACAGTGTTAAAGAAACTCCTGATAAAGCTTCTATATCTCCGTATTTCTTAAAAAGAGAATCGATTTTCACGATTTCTGAAGAGTTCTCTGGATGCTGATAGGGTATAAGATCAGGATCTGTGTATAGTGCTCTCATTAAACCTTGTTGTTCAGGATAGATCTCATCAAAAGTTCCTTCCTGTTTAATCATTCCTTCTCCCATTACGATAACCCGGTCTGCAACATTCCGGTACCCTTCGAGTGAATGATCGACAATGATGATTGTTTTCCCCTTTGACTTCAGGTCCTGAAGAATTTCAATAATCCTCCCCGTAGCCATAACGTCTAGTTCAGAAGTAGGTTCATCTAATATGATTACTTCTGTATCCATAGCCAGAGCTGCTGCTAGTGCTACCCGCTGTTTCTGACCTCCTGACAAGGCATAAGGGGGTCTTTCTTTAAGATGGGATATTCCACAAATTTCCATTACTTCTTTGACCCTATCCTCGATCTCCTGTTTGGAATCCATCCTGGTTTCAAGGCCTGATGCCAGTTCTTCTTCAACACTGGTGAATATTAACTGGGCATCCGCATCGTCAAACACCATACTGATATGTCTGTTAAGTTCTGCAATACCTGAATAATCCCCTATAGGTTTGTTTTTCAGAGAAAGAAAACCCGATAATGTCCCTCCAAGTTCATGGTGGAGTATTCCTGATAAGGCATAACAGAGTGTAGTCTTACCTGCAGCGGTAGGGCCAGTAATAAGAACCAGTTCACCAGAATCTATGGAAAGGGTAATTTCCCGGAGAGCAGGCCGAGTGCCCACCGGGTAAGTGTAACTAAGGGACGATCCGAGAATCATGATCTCCGTGATAATGCCCGTGATGCAGGGACATACAGAAGCTGAGCAATGATGGTGTTAATAATTGCTGTGGGGATTACAATCATTATCATCATTGCACTAAAAAATGCATACATGCTTTCATAATTAAATGCCTTAAAGAGTACGCCGGGAGCAACCATGACCAACAATAAAACGATAACAATGAATGCAATTCCGCTTGCAAATGTAGCAGCAAGAGTGGCAACTGCAGGAGCTGCAGAAAATTTGGTTCTTAATGCCTGGAACATAAAAAGACAAGCTACTGCTCCTATTGGTTCACTAATCAGGTTACCTGGAGGGAATATCGAATGACTGATTAGGGCGCTGATTATTCCGCCGATAAACCCGATGCCAAGAGCCTGGGAAAACTTAGGAACTACCAGCATGATTGCCAGACAGTAAAAGACAATAACAAAGTTCGGCACCAGGAATGGTGGGAGCGGTGCATACAATGCGGCAAATCGGGCAATAGCACCGACTGCTAATAAAATGCCAACGATGGCAATATCCTGTGATTTCATGATAAATCTGAGTAAATTTTTATTTTAAGTTCTATACAAAACCGGTTAACACAATATCATCGCCACCGGTGGGGTGATCCCGGACATACACCTCGGAGCAAACAATGGACAGGTTGTATCATCTATGTATGAAATTATACATCGACCTATATGAATATTACCAGTATGACCAAACTTTAGCATAATTATGGCCAACCAAATCCCTGGTATTCTTCAAAGCGCACAATTTTTTTAGTAAAATTTTCATGATGCCATACATTAACGATTATTTCTTCTCCTTTTCGAAATTCCTGTATCCTTTTGTCATATGCTTTCCGCACATGTGAAAAACCATTATTCAAGAATATTTTCTCTGTTGCCGTGTAAAAACTAATCATTTGGGAAATCCAGGCAGATTCATAATCTATAGTATCTTTCGCGGCCATGAGTGATTCTTCTACTGTCATGGGATGATTGTATTCTCCATGTTCGTTAAGCCCGCTTATTTGTCTGAATACAAGCTTTTTCCTCTTATCCGGTTCCCGATGTAGCATATAGGGGTAAATTCTGCAAATAGCAAACCGGGATTGGTATATCTCGCACCGCGAATTATTCAGATAGGGGCAGGTTCCGTCTGGCCTAGCTCTTAAGGCATATCCTGCAACATAAAAGGAACCTTCATTATCAATCAGTTCAAAACGTGGGGCGGGAATGAGATATTCTGGATTGTGACCTAGTACATACGCTGCGTCAATATCAAGCAGGAAAACATGGCCATTAAAATCAGTAGTGCAGCATTTTCCACATAAATTACAGGAAAATCCGACCTCCCTGATAATCGCTGCAAAATCCTCAGGTTTCCATTTTTTTAGCAGGTTTTGTTCTTCAATTAAATGGGTTATTTCATTCCTGATGTATTGAACGGACATTTATCATAATAATTGGCTATACATCTGCATATCATTGCTGTATGTAATGGGTAACCTGAAGATCCTATACTGAAAGGCAATAGAATAATATGCATTTTCACCTAATCAGAGATAACATGCTAGAAGCTTTTGACCTTTCCGGACGGGTTCCAAAAGGACAATATTCATCATTAATTGAGCCTCTGGAAACCAGGGCTGGAGAGTTGCAAAGAGAAGTCCGAAATAAGGGGAAATCTGTGATCATTGTCATGGAAGGCTGGAGAGGATCTGGTATTACCGAGATGATCAACCTGTTACAACCAGTCCTCGATCCCAGGGGAACCCGTATTCATCCAATTGGGGAACCAAATGACATTGAACGGGATCATGATTTGCTGTGGCGTTTCTGGGCAAGGCTTCCGGCATACAAACAGACAGCAATATTTGACAGAAGCTGGTATACTGCAACCATTGTCGAGCACTATGAGTCTGATCAGACGGATGAGATACCTGCTTCCTATATTGAAGATATCAATAATTTTGAGGCACAGCTTATCAGCGATGGAAACCTTCTCCTGAAATTTTTTTTACATATTAGTAAAGAGGAACAGAAAAAACGGCTTGCCAGAATTAAAAATGATCCTTTTACGATGCAGGCCAGGTACCTTCGAAGAAAAGAAGGAATTTACATTGTAGATCAGGATTTTACCCTGATTGATCGAATGCTCATGAAGACTGATATGCCTGCCTCCCCATGGACGATCATTGAAGCGGAACAGATGAAATATGCATATTACAGAATCCTTCAGACATTCAATTCCGTTGTAGAGTGCTGGCTTTTAGAAAAGGATGGAGGTCAGATTGAGACAACTCATACCTTCCAGATTAAAAGTATGTCAGGGCATGAAGAGAGTACACTTCTTCAGAGGGCTGACCTTACAAAAAGTTACACAAGAAATGAGTATAAACCGATACTTCAGAACCTCAAAGACACTTTGCATTCTCTCCAGATGGAGACTTACAAAAATTTAATACCTATAATCATTGTTTTTGAAGGTTGGGATGCAGCAGGCAAGGGTGGTTGTATTATCCGTCTGGCAGAATCCTTTAATCCCCGTGGGTATGTGGTAGAGCCGATTGGCCCACCAAATGATTGGGAAAATATGCATCATTACCTCTGGAGGTTCTACACGCGGTTTCCAAGGAAAGGGCATATTACAATATTTGACCGGAGCTGGTATGGGCGGGTTCTGGTTGAACGGGTGGAAGGTTTTTGCACTGAATCAGAATGGCAGCGGGCATATCATGAAATAAATGTCATGGAAGAGGAATTGACAAGTAATGGGACAGTGCTGGTTAAATTCTGGCTTCATATAGACAAAGACGAACAACTCAGGCGGTTTAATGATCGAGAGAACACTCCTGAGAAAAACTGGAAAATAACTCCTGATGATTGGAGAAACCGCGAAAAATGGGATTTGTATGAAGCAGCAGTTAATACTATGGTACGGAGAACCACTACCATTGATGCACCATGGACCGTTGTCCCAGCCAATAATAAATATTATGCAAGGATTACTGTTTTAGAAACTGTGGTATCAGCTATGAAGAAAAAATTAAAAGAACTTAGTTAGGTTATTTCATTGAAAATCATACGTTTGAGTTCTTCATGTCTTTGTTTATCCTGTTTATATCTATGAACGAATTCATAAAGCTCAGGGATTTCAAGGTCTGTTTCAATGGTTCCATCTTTTTGAATCGGATATATTCGTCCTAAAATTTCAATCAGACGTTCTTTAACCTGAATTTTTTTTATCAGGGTTGTATATTCATCCACAACAACAGCATCCGCACCTTTTTTTAAGGCCTGTTTTTTGTGAAATGCAATCTCATCATTCCGATTTCCTACTCCCTCTATAGAGCGTATAAGGTCTGGAAGCCTGACTGGTTTAATAAGATAATCATCGATCAGATCACCATACCGTAATACATCCTTTATTGTCAGGCTTTTTCCTGTTTGCATAATTATTGGTACTTTGGTACTGGGTTCAAATTCCTTAATATGGAGAAGGGTTTCCCATCCATCCATAGGTTTCATCATCACATCCAGTATGATGATATCAGGAATATCATCTTGTATGAGATCAAGAGCCTCTTGTCCACTTAAAGCTCCTCTGGCTGCAAAACCCTGTTGTTTCAAAGTTTCAACGAATGCCATCTTTAAAAGAGCTTCATCATCGACATATAATACTTTTAATATTTCTCCCTTCATCAACACACCTTGAATATTTACCCTTGGTAATTGATTTGTAAATCAGTTGTTTAATTATTCTGATATCAGTTTTTTCTCATCAATATCGGATATTCCCTTTTCTTTCTCTATTATATCTTCTTCCTTCATTATTGCACGTGTTTCTTCTTCAATGGATTTTACAACTTCATGAATCCGTTCTGCAGTAGGAATATCCCCCAGAAGGGATTCATCAAGGGGAACTTCATATGCTTCTTTATCATCCATTACCTCAGTAGCACCAAGATATTTGGCTCCCTGCTTGATAAGGCTGGATATTTCAAATGGGAAGATGATTTTCGTAGCCTGACCCTGAGCCATGTTCTTAAGTGCATCAAAGGATAGGACGGTAATTGCTTTTTTATCTAAGGAGCGAGACCCCAGTGAGAGAATACGAAGCCCCTGTGATTCACCCTGAGCTCGTAGGATTTGAGATAAACGCTCTCCTTCAGCCTTTAATATTTTACTCTGCCGCTCTCCTTCTGCTTCAAGGATCATACTCTTTTTCAGACCCTCAGCTTTTAAAATTGCAGATCGTTTTTCTCCATCTGCTCGAAGAATTGCAGCTCTTCTTTCTCTCTCTGCAGCGGTCTGTTCTGTCATGGCCTGCTTTACAGTGCCAACCGGGTCAACCTCTTTAATTTCAACCCGCTCTACTTTTACACCCCATTGGTCAGTTTCACGGTCAAGAATATCACGAAGTTTTGTATTGATACTTTCACGGTTGTAGAGTACCTCATCTAATTCCATATCCCCTATTATACCACGAAGGGTCGTTTGTGCCAGTGCTACCGTGGCCATCCGGTAATTAGAAACCTCGAAATATGCTTTTTCAGGATCAATTACTCTGATATATACGATTGCATCAACATTAGTAGGTGAATTGTCCTTAGTAATAACTTCCTGGCTTGGAACATCCATAACCAGTGTCCGAAGATCCAGCTTGACAACCTGGGTGATGAGTGGCACCACCCACCTGAATCCGGGATTCATCCTTCCGATATATCTTCCAAGTCTGATTTGCAGACCTTGTTCATATGGCTGGACAATGATTACCCCTCGGGCAAAGATAATTAGAATAACTATCACCAGGAACAGGGTGACTAATGTTTCAACGAATGCCATTATTCTTCCTCCACTACAATATGCACGCCCTGAGAAGCAATAACTTTTACTTTTGAACCTTCAGGAATTTTACCTGCCAGAGACTTTGCACTAAAAATCTGTCCTTCAATTCTGACCTTACCTGAAAGTGATTCATCGTCAAGAACATTGAGAACAACACCTGTTTTTCCAACCAATGAATCCATACTGATTGTCAGGGGTTTTTCATCACCCGGGGTCAACCTGCTGTACAGGAACACGGTAGCTACAGCCGCAAGAAGAGCAATAATAATTCCAAATACAATCCCATATGTTGAGGAAAAAATATCAACTCCCAGCACCACCAACACGCCGATTATCAGGAGCACAGTTCCTGGAACAAGAAGGAAAAATCCTGGTGAAAACACTTCCAGAACAAAAAATAACGCTCCAAAGAGTATTATTAACCATCCATATGATAAATTTTCAAAAACCATATGGTATTCTTATCAGGATGGAAGAAAAAGATGTTTATTAGTGATTATCTGGAGTTTCGTAACAATGCAATTTTATCTCCTCTTTTTAAACCGAGTTCTTCGGAAATTGGTTCACACTTGGCACACATAAGAAACGCTATTGGAATAAGTCCATTCTCTTCCCTAAGGCTTTCATAATTTGCCATTCCCTTTGAAATAACGAGGGTACACTCTTCTATTGCTTTTTCGACATCAGCAGGTAAGAGATCGAATCTAATACCAAGCTCAGCTCCGGAACCTGTGGTCAAAATTGCATCTGCGATGGTATCCAGTCCTATTCTTTTCACATCTTCAGGCGTAGCATCATTTAATATGGGCTTTTCCCGGACAACTACGGTAATTTTGCTCCCCTGTTGTTTCAGCCATTTGATAAGTTCGCGATCAAAAACGATCTCTCCGCAATTATCGGTAAAAAAAACTACATTTTTACAGAGAGGAAGGATTTTTTCTGTATCATCAATGGCAAGGCCGGTATTGAATTCATCATTGAAAAATGAGACAAAGTCTTCACTTACCTCATGACCCTTCACTCCATAATCAAACATGTTGCCGATGACGCTTGCGAGAACATGGTCACGAAAGCCGGATAGATATTGTGTTATATCCTGCACGATTAACAACGAAACCTCTTCTGAGGCTTTTTTTAGTTCTAAAAAGGGGTCTGATACCCCCAGACGCCGGTAAACCGACCGATGAAGAGCAGATGCAACCACTGGATGAGTCCATGGAGTGTCCTGAAGGAATTTAACCATCTCTTCCGCGTGAGCAATAATCTCCCCTTCCCTTTTTTCCGATGGGTTTGTTAGTTCTATTTCAAGTTGAATTCTTGACAGAAGACACTCGAAACATCGTGTGTCATGTTTCATATCAATGCCCAAAAATGTAATGGGGCCATCGAGATTCGAACTCGAGTCAGAAGACCCCCAGTCTCCTAGGATGCCAGGCTACCCTATGGCCCCAAGTGTATATTATTTTTTCAGTTTTCGCATATGTACTTACCCATTATCTTCCTGGATCTGTGAATGAAGAAAGGGAAACTATTTTATACAGACTGTTGTCCGGACTAACGCGAAGATATTTTACAGGTGGTTTTTTCTCTCCTTTTTATGACCGGACATAAAACCATGAAATAATATAGGTCTGTGACAATATCGTAATACTAGCAATTATTGGGAGGGGGTATGCTTAAGGAAAAGATTGCAGGGATAATTGAGAATATCAGGACGATTGAAGGGGTAAAACTCTGTGCCCTTGTTTCCCGCGATGGGATCATGCTTGGCCGGTATGCAACCGGCGATTTTAATGAGGCATGGTTTGCGGCGATGTGTGCTACTCTTCTGGCTTCAGCTGAGTCAGCCGCAGTGATTGTAAAAATTCAGTCGCCTGAAATGGTTACTATCCACTCTGCAGATGGAATATTATTGATCATGGGGGCAGGTGAGAAGATACTTCTGGCAGCCCTTATTGATCCATCGAAGGACTTGAAGTATATGACTGATATGCTTCGTGAGATTGCAGAAGATGTGGGGGGTACATTCTGATGTCCACAATAATGGTGATTGATGACAGTCCGTTTATTGTAGACATTTTTGTAACTATGCTTGAAAGGGGAGGATATGCCGTTTACTCTGCAAACAGTGGCCCTGAAGGTATAGATCTTCTGAAAACCGTCACGCCCGATCTAATTCTGCTTGATATCATGATGGAGCCTATGGACGGATGGGAGACTCTTGTGGCAATAAAACAAAACTTTTCAACAAAAGATATCCCTGTAATGATGCTTACTGCTAAGCAACTTACCCCCCAGGAAGCGCAGGAGTATGGGATGTATATTGAAGATTACATATTAAAACCCGTAACTCATTCAGAACTATATGCAGCCATTGAAGGGGTCATAAACCGTCGCAAACAGATAGCAGAAGATATGATTAAAGCAAAAGAGGGGGGATTTGATGAAACCCTTATCAATGAATATGGTCGTCTGGTAAAAAGTACAGAAATTACCAAGCGTCTGTTAAAACTTCTTGCATCTACCTATGATCTTTCAGACCCATCCATGAAATTTTCTGATGATATTAATATTGCAATAAAAAGTATGGAAACTAACGTAAAATTTCAGGAGCAACGGTTGTTACAGATTCGCGAAGTCTTTTCAGGTTCATCCTGATTTTTTACCTGCTAATTTTTTTGGCTGCACTCATCCCACACTATGATATGAATACAAGCTAACCTTATTTCCTATGTTTGATCTCGTGTGCATTGGTTGTGGGGCAACATATCAGTCTGATGCTGTGATATATACCTGCAAAAGATGCGGACATCTTCTGGAGGTCAGGTATGACCTTGCAAATATAAATATCACCAGAAATGACTGGATGTCAAGACCAATCTCGGTATGGAGGTATCGGGAACTTCTTCCCGTTTCAGGATCCCCTGTCACTCTCCAGGAAGGAGGAACACCTCTCTACCCGCTTCGTCGGATCGGGGAAGAACTTGGATTAAAAGAATTATATGCCAAACATGAAGGGATGAACCCATCAGGTTCTTTTAAGGATCGTGGTATGACGGTGGGTGTTTCTATGGCACTGCAACTAGGTATGACTTCAGTAGCATGTGCAAGTACTGGAAATACCTCTGCTTCACTAGCAGTTTATGGGGCGAAAGCGGGAATTCCTGTCATTGTATTGTTACCTGCAGGCAAGGTCGCGGTTGGTAAGGTCGCCCAGGCCCTCATGCATGGTGCACGGGTAATCTCCATCAATGGTAATTTTGACCGGGCACTTGAAATGGTTCGTGAATTATGTGAACAAAAGGGGATTTATCTTCTTAATTCAGTTAATCCATATCGTCTTGAAGGACAAAAGACCATTGGATTTGAGACCATTGATCAGCTAAACGGTGAAGTACCAGATCGAATGGTACTTCCAGTTGGAAATGCCGGAAATATTTCTGCAGTTTATAAAGGTCTTCTGGAACTCCAGGAACTTGGATTTATTGATAAAATTCCGATGATGACCGGAATACAAGCTGAAGGTTCCCAACCTGTAGTCCAGGCGATTAAAAATAATCTTCCAGAAGTTGTCAATGAACCAAATCCGGAAACTATTGCAACAGCGATCAGGATCGGAGCTCCGGTAAATGCAGAAAAGGTCCTCAATGCTATTCGGATGAGCAAAGGGACCGCAGATTCAGTCAATGATACAGAAATTCTAGCCATGCAGCGTGATCTTGCACAAAAAGAAGGCATTGGCGTTGAACCAGCATCTGCTGCTTCTGTTGCTGGTGTGAAGAAACTAATAGAGGCTGGCGATATCGACCGGGACGAGAAGATCGTATGTGTAGTAACCGGCCATCTTCTTAAGGATCCCGAAACAGTGATCAAACAATGTGCTCCTCCAATCGAATGCGAAGCTTCACTCGAATCACTGCTTGCTGCATTGCATCTCTGATTCTCCTCATTTTTCCGGTTGCCGGTATTGATATGTCCGCAACCGTTCATGAGGACGGCAAGCAGTATAGTGCTATTATTCTCGTCAACAATAGCGATAGGTTCGATCTGGTTCAGCCAGGGATGGTTGGTGAAAGAATACCTCTGGATGTCAAGAATTTATCGGTGAGAAATGAGACTGAAGAAGTATCGGTAAAACCTGATCGGGGTGTTCTCACGTTTTCAATTGGTAATTACACTATCCGGTATGATGCGCCGGTGACCTCAAATACGTTACAATACCTGTTTACTGAACCTGCGAATGTATCGGTAACGCTTCCCAATCCATATCTGGTTGGAAATCCCCTCCTGACATCTCTCCAACCTTCTGGATCTGAGATAACAGAAGGTAACAATTCAACCACGGTGAAATGGAGCGATGTGCGTTCTGTTGAACTGCGGTTTTATGATGAAGGACAGGAGCAACTTCTCTTCCTGTTCGCCCAAATCTGGTTGATTATTGCCGTTGTTTTGCTCATCCCATTCTTTCTCTCAAAAAAGTAACTGGCGCATAGTTATTGAACAGATGGAAATACCAGTCCTTGTTTCTCTTGACTGGTGCCCCAATTTTTGATCGTTCACATGCGGCACCCCCTAATTTTCATCGCGCGAATCAGGATCAGATTGTATGTTCGTCCATATATCACAATGGTGAAATAAAATGCCTTGATTTCGGGGTATTTTTAGCGATCGATTAGGTCGAGAATTGTGAGTATTATTGCTAAAAAGGCGTTTTAATTCAATTTTATTGAATTTACTGTGATTAAAAACGCCCGTATTCACGCGCAACCTCTATTAACGTTTAGAAATGCTTTATTTCAATTATCCATTGAAATAAAAAAATAAATTTTTGTCGTAAATTGAATTTCCCGGATAAATAGAGATTTTTCAAATAAAATGGCAAAATATCGCCTAAAATCAAAAAAAAAGGCCAAAAATTAAAATTCTTTAATTCCTCTTGTTTTGATCGGAGTAAACCTTAAATCCTCAGGGATACACGTGATTGAGTCAAAAGGTGATACATGATGATTGATACACTCATTCCAACAAGAGAGGGAATCCAAACTGCACCGGCAAAATCAGATCAGGAGATAATGGAAGAGTTTAAAGTCAGGAATGCCTGGGGACTCTATGCAAGCGTGGATCTGAAAAACTGCAATCCTGAAACTATCAGGGATGCAGGTAAGATCAGAGAATTCGTTATCCAGCTTTGTGACCTTATTAAGATGAAGAGGTTTGGAGAACCACAAATCATTCACTTCGGGCCATGTGAGAGGGTAGCAGGATACTCAATGACTCAACTGATAGAGACTTCACTGATCGGTGCTCACTTTGCAAACGAGACCAATGCTGCTTACATTGATATCTTTTCATGCAAAGAATATGCTCCACAGCTTACCGCAGAATTCTGCCGTGAATTCTTTGGTGCTGATCAGTCAACCGTTCACATTGCATTCCGGGATTAAACCCTCAATACCCTTTTCTTTTATTCTATTTAATACTCTCCGGTTTGTTTTGAAACGAAGATAACGGGCGGTTAATTCGCGATTAGTGCTTTTACAACTTTTTCTCCAAAAGCTCCTGCTGCTGCAGGTCCGTTTGCCGTGACAATTCTTCCATCGACAATGATTGGATCTGCTTTATATTCAGCTCCACATTCTCTGATCCGAGAAATAGCAACATCATCATTCCAAACGGTAACTTTTTTACCTCTGATAATTCCTGCTCCAGCAAGGACTACTGATGACAGGCAGATTGCAGAAATAACTTTTTCCTGTTTGTCAAATTCTCTGACAATATCCAGAAGCTCCTGATTATCCCATAAGAATTGTGGAGAACCACCGCCTCCGACAACTACAATCCCCGCGTATTTTGAAACCTTAGCAGTCCCTATATCCTGGATTGTCTTCTCAATTAGGACTTTTCCACCAAGCATTCCTATTGCGAGTCCTGTTCTTGTAGAAACGATGTCATATTCAATGCCTGCTTTTTCCAGGTATTTTATTGGTTCAGAAAGTTCTTCATCACGGAATTTCATGGGAGCAATCACAATAAGTACACGTTTTTGTATTGGCATCTGGATCACTGAAGGGAAGTCTTCCCCCTACTCAATAAAGTTATGGTTTTATCACTGAAAAAAAGGGATGAAGATTATTGTATACTGTCGGATGCAATAAGTGTGAAAGCGTTAGATATAAGCAATCTGATTGCTTCTTCCACCTGATCCACCCGTAATATTAGAATGGCCTTACTTTTTCCTGAAAAAGCATATGAATACTCGATATTGATCCCAGCTTCGCTCAGTTTAGATGCGATATCGTACAGACCACCTGGTTCATCTCTCATCTCAACTGCGATAACATGGGTAAATGCAACGTTGAAACCGAGTTCTGTAAGCTTTTTATATGCTACATCCGGTTTGTCAACGAGAGCCCTGATAACACCAAATCCTTCTGCTTCTGCAATAGAAAAAGCAAGGATGTTAACTTTCTCTTCCTGACAAGCTTTTGCCATTGCAGCAAGCCTTCCTGGTTTATTCTCCGAAAAAAGTGAAATCTGGCGGATCATATAATGTTCGCAACTCATTTAAATCAGTCTCCTGTCTATCACTCGTTTTGCTTTTCCTTCAAACCGGGGAAGTGTTCCCGGTTCTGTAAGTTCTACAGATACCTGGACATTTAATGCATTTTTCAGAATTTTTTCTACATGCCGCCGTGTATGCATGAGATCAGCAATTTTATCAGAAAAGGCTTCTTTTCCTAACTCCACCCTGACAAGCATTTCGTCTAGTGAACCTTTCCGGTCAATTTCTATCATGAAATGTTCTCCTACTTCTGGAATACCAAGGAGTGCATGTTCAACCTGGCTTGGGAAAACATTAATTCCCCTGATGATGAGCATATCATCAACCCTTCCTGAAAGGCGTTCAAGTCGTGGATGTGTTCTTCCACAGGGACAGAGTTCTTTCCTGATTGCGGTTATGTCTCCTGTCCGGTACCTGATAATCGGAAGGCCGTCTTTTTGTAGCATTGTCACAACGAGTTCTCCACGTTCTCCAGGTGGAAGAGCTTTCTGGCTATCTACATCGAGTATTTCAGGGTAGATAAGATCTCCCCAGACATGAAATCCATTTTGATTTTCACATTCGCAAAATAATGGCCCAGACAATTCACTGGTTCCATAGATATCATATGCATCTACGCCCAGCCATTCTTTAATCCGAATCCGCATCTGTTCGCTCCAGGGTTCAGCTCCGACAATTGCTTTTCTCAGGAGGGTGTCATTTTTTATAGAAACTCCCATTTTTTCTGCAACCTCTCCCATGTGAAGAAGATACGAGGGAGTGCATGCGATTGCAGTTACCCGGAGGTCCTGCATTAGTTCTATCTGTCTTTCTGTATTTCCAACAGAAGTAGGAAGAACTGTTGCACCAATTTTTTCAGCACCATAATGAAGGCCGAGTCCGCCGGTAAAAAGTCCATATCCGTAACTTACCTGCATCACATCACCACGTCCGAGACCTGCAGATGTCAACCCGCGCGCAAGTGATTCTGACCAGTTATAAATGTCATTTTTTGTGTATCCTACAACAGTGGGTTTTCCCGTTGTTCCTGATGATACATGATACCTGACCAGTTCCTCCTGTTCGGACATTATCATCCCATCCGGATACGTGTCCCGAAGGTCTTTTTTGTACATAAAAGGCAGGCGGGAGATATCCGCTAATGATGTAATATCATCCGGATGTACCCCTGACTCTTTCATGCGCTTATGATAAAAAGGAGAGAAACTGTAAACTTTGTAAACAAGTGTCTTAAGCAGTTTAAATTGTAACTTCTGAAGATCTTCGGGGGGCATTTCCTCGATTCTAGGATCCCAGCACCGCATTATTCTGCACCCCGCCTGTCTATCACTCGTTTTGCCTTTCCTTCAAACCTGGGCAGTGATCCAGGCTCAACCAGCTGGATGGTGGTCCTAAGTTCCAGCACATCCCTAAGTGCCTTCATAACATTATTTTGAACTCTTTTTAGGTCTGCAAGTTCTCCATGAAAGTTCTCTCTGGATACTTCAACTTCGATTGTCATCTCATCCATATGGTTTATGCGGTCAACATAAACCATGTAGTGATTTCCTACTTCTGGGATCTCCAGGAGGACATGCTCTATCTGGCTTGGGAAAACGTTAATTCCCCTGATAACAAGCATATCATCACTTCTTCCGGTGAAACGAGCAAGTTTTGGTCCTCTGCCACAGGGACATTCATCATCCATAATCATGGTGATATCACCGGTCCGGTATCTGAGTAACGGCATTGCTTCTTTTACGAGAGGTGTGACAACCAATTCACCTCGCTCACCCGGACCCAGGTTCTCCCCCGTATTTGGATCGATGATCTCTACAAGATAAGAATCATGCCAGATATGAAGGCCATTATGCTCCGGACATTCAAATGCAACTCCCGGTCCATATAATTCGCTCATACCATAACTGTCAAATGCTTCTACTCCCAGTTTTTCCTGAAGTTCAATCCTGGTTTTTTCAGACCAGGGTTCAGCTCCGAATATTCCCTTTTTTAGTGACGAAATATCCATGTTCATTTCTGATGCTGCTTCAGCAAGGTGCAGGCCATAACTTGGGGTACAATGGATAGCAGTAACTCCAAAGTCATGAATCATTTCAATCTGACGCTTTGTGTTTCCGGTTCCTGCAGGTAAGGTAGTAATACCTGCCTTTTCTGATCCATAGTGAAATCCAAGTCCTCCGGTAAACATACCCATGTTTACCATATTCTGGAAAACGTCGTTTTTGGTCAGGCCTATCATGGTAAGATTTCTCGCAATTAGATCTGACCAGCTATTGAGATCACCTGCAGTATATCCAACAACGGTTGGTTTTCCGGTAGTTCCGGAAGTAGTGTGAATGCGGACGATATCCCGTAAGGGCACAGCCATAAAACCGAATGGATACCCTTCCCTGAGATCACTTTTTTGGGTGAATGGAATTTTCTGAAGGTCCTCCAGGTTTTGGATATCAGAAGGACTTATTCCCGCTTCCCTGAACAATTTTTGATAAAAACCAACATGTGAACATCGATTAACCGTTTCCCGGAGACGTTTTTCCTGTAGAACTTTTAAGTCCCCAGGTTTTATTGTCTCTATTGCCTCATCCCAGAACATAACTGGTATCCTGAGCATCCCTAACGAGATGCCTATCTGTAATAGTTGGAAGGGGCAGCGAATAACCATTGTTACACGATAACATGGAACATGATCATGGTGACGAAGATAAGAATTTTTAGAGATAAGGAATGGAGGATTTCATCCCCTGAATGTATAGAAATTACCCATTCTTAACGAAGAAATTTTTAATATTTGACTTGTTTCTACAATAAAGATAAATAACTATTCGGACTATTCCTACATGGAGATGACTATGACAGATATTCTTACAATGGTAACAAGTCCTCTCAATGCGACTATTTCTACTGTTGCTGACATTATTCCATATGTCATTGCAGCAATTATTATCCTGCTTGTCGGCTGGGTTGTAGGGAGATTTCTTGGAAAGGTTGGTTCTGTTATCGTTCAGAAAACAGGTATCGAAAAAAGTTTTGAATCTACGCCTATCGGGAAAAATTTCTCCGATTCGTCGTATTCGCTTTCCCAACTGACTGATTATGTAATACGAATTGTGGTGTACCTGCTTGCTATCATGTCTGCTGCAGATACGCTTCAGATTGAGTCATTACAGGCAATTATCGCAGCTATCGTTGCATTTATACCACATATTATTGCATTCATCCTGATTCTCTTCATCGGTCTGCTCCTGGTCGATTATTTAACTGATTTTATGAGTAAAATGGGAAATGCATCTGATATTGAGCTTGTTAATCCTCTTTTAATGGTACTTCGTATCTTCCTGTATTTTATTGTAATAGTACTAGCAATAACGCAGTTGAACATCAATATTAACATTATTTACGCATTTGTCATCCCACTCTCATGGGGGATAAGCATTGGGATAGGTGGTGCAATTATCTTGTTCTTTGGATGGGGTCTAAAGGATAAAAGTCCTGAATTAATTGAACAGTTTCTAGGGAAAAACAAACCCTGAAAGAAACCCATTCATTTATCTTTTGTAACGGCCTTTTAGAATTATATGCAGGTTGTCGGCATTAACAGCAGCCCTAGGAAGAAGAGTAACACCGGCCTCCTCCTTGCCGCAGTACTAAAAGGCGCATCAGAAGCAGGATGTGAAACACAACTTCTGAATCTCTACGATTTTGAGATTGAATATTGTACAGCATGTGATACATGTTATAAGACCGGAAAATGTGTTCACATGGATGAATTTACTGACATTTATGATATTATGCTTGAGGCTGATGGAATTGTCCTTGCAAGTCCAAATTACATCAATAATGTCACTGCCAAGATGAAAGCCCTTTTTGACAGAATGGCTGATACTGTCCATTGTCAGAGATTCCTGGGCAAATACTGTGCTTCAGTCAGTACAGCCGGAGGTTCGGGGGCTGTTGAAGTGGCTGATTATCTTAATCGTTCGCTCTTTATCATGGGTGCTAGTGTTGTAGGTACAGTCGGGATTAACCTCTCTGATGGTGACGAGATGTTTGAGAAGGCATTGAAATCTTCACGAGATTTGGGATTAAACCTTGCCGATGCCATATTAAAGAAAAAAGTCTTCCCTGATCAACAGAAAGACCATGCTGCAATGCTTGAACGGATGAAACAACTGATAAGTTTTCGGAAAGATGAGTGGACCAATGAATATCAATACTTTATCCAAAAAAAGTGGCTATAATTTCAGGCTGTCTTAATTTTTGCGACATCCTGAAGACCCAGCATTTCAATACCCATCTCCCTCATTTTAAATTTCTGAATCTTACCTGAAACAGTGATGGGGAAAGAATCAACAAATGCATAATATTTTGGTATCTTGTATCTGGCTATTTTTCCCTCTGAATAATTACGGATCTCATCTTCACTCATGGATTCACCTGCTTCCAGTTTTATCCAGGCCATCAGTTCTTCCCCGTATCTCTCATCCGGAACTCCGATAACATAAACATCTGCAATTTTTGGATTTTGGTGGAGGAATTCTTCAATTTCACGTGGGTAGATATTCTCACCACCACGTATGACCATGTCTTTTAGTCTTCCTTCAATATGCACGAATCCATCCGGATCAAACGAACCAAGGTCACCGGTATGGACCCATCCATGTTCGTCCTTTGCCTGCCTTGTTGCTGTTGGGTTATTGTAGTAACAGCGCATTGTCATGTATCCCCTGGCACAAATTTCTCCAATTTCACCTCTTGGCATGATCTTTTTTGTCTCCGGATCGATAATCTTAATCTCAGTGTGTGGGAATACCCGGCCAACAGTCGCAACTCTTTTTTCCAGGGGATCTTTAGTAGTTGTCATGGTAACGCCAGGAGAGGTTTCGGTCTGTCCGTATACAATTACCACTTCTGACATGTGCATCTTGGTTGCTACCTCTTTCATTGTTTCAATAGGACAGGGTGAACCGGCCATGATGCCTGTTCTGAGAGATCTAAGATCATACTTTGAAAAATCCGGATGTCGCAGCTCAGCAATAAACATTGTTGGAACTCCGTGAACAGCTGTACAGCGTTCAGCCTCAATGGTTTTTAGGACATCTTCAGGATCAAATGCCGGTCCAGGGATTACCATTGTTGAGCCATGGGAGACGCATGCCATATTGGAGAGAACCATTCCAAAACAGTGATAAAAGGGTACTGGGATGCACAGGCGGTCTTTCTCAGTAAATCCCATTCCTTCCCCGATAATATATCCATTATTGAGGACACCATGATGAGTAAGCACCACTCCTTTTGGGTAACCTGTTGTTCCTGACGTATACTGAATATTTATTGCATCGTCAAAATCGAGTGTTCTTTCTCTTTCTAGTAACTCATCCTGACTGATGCTCTCTCCTTTTTTTAAGAGATCATCCCACTGGAACATGCCATTGTAGGGTATATCCCCCATAAAAATTACTGTCTTTAGAAAGGGAAATTTTTCTGATAAGATCCGCCCGGGTCTTGATTCATATGCCTCGGGACAGGTTTCATAAAACATGCCTACATAATCTGAGGTTTTAAACCGTCCCTGCAGGATAAGTAGTTTGATTTCAGATTGTTTCAGGCAGTATTCAAGTTCAAAAGTCCGGTAAGCCGGGTTGATATTGACCATAATAGCGCCAATTTTTGCGGTGGCATACTGGACCATAATCCATTCTGCATAGTTCATGGCCCATATTCCTACTCGGTCACCTTTGTTAATATCAAGGGCCATAAGACCCCGGCTTACCTGATCAACAGCCTCCCGAAACTGACGATATGTTAATCTGATTCCCTGGTTGGGAGAGACAAGCGCCTCATTATCCGGGTATTTATCTGCAATTTCATTCAAAATTTCTCCGATTGACTGCCCAAGCAACGGGAATTCAGCAGTACCGCATGTATAACTCATTTCGGGAATGGTTTTTGAATCCATTATTCTCACATGTACACTCTAAGAGAATTTATCAATCACGAATGACGATCATAATGTTTAAATCAGCTTTCGGACTAATCATATGAGCACAGGGGGTCGTGGCCTAGTCCGGCATGGCGACGGGCTCCAGCGGTCTTTGCATTCCGGTGCAGATGATGACAAATGGGTCTACTGATTTAGTGATGATCCGTTGGAGCACTGATGCATATCGGAGAGACCCGTCGATCGTGAGTTCAAATCTCACCGACCCCACCTTTTTGTATTGATCATCCTGTCAGCAGACTTGTTCTTCCATTGTTGATTTATACTGTAATCGCTGAAATATACGGGAAGGTTATCATATGTATCTGATAGGTGAAGCTCTGATCGGCGAAGGTGCCGAACTGGCTCATGTTGACCTGATCGTTGGAGATAAAAACGGTCCGGTCGGGATGGCATTCGCAAATGCCCTCTCGCAGCTCTCAGCCGGACATACCCCTCTACTGGCTGTAGTACGCCCAAATTTGTTGACTAAACCCGCAACTGTGGTAATACCGAAGGTTACCCTAAAGCATGAGGGGCAGGTTAATCAGATGTTTGGTCCAGTTCAGGCTGCAGTTGCCAAGGCAGTTGCCGATTCCGTTGAAGAAGGCCTTTTTGGCAAGTCTGACATAAATGAAATCTGTATTCTCGCAAGTGTATTCCTGCACCCGTCAGCTAAAGATTATAACCGGATTTACCGGTATAATTATGGAGCTACCAAGCTTGCAATATCTCGTGCATTTGAGCAGTTCCCTGACGAAAAGACCCTGATCCACGAGAAAGATCGCGCAGCACATGCAGTTATGGGCTTTAAAGTTCCTAGACTCTGGGATCCACCATATCTTCAGGTCGCCTTGGATATAGTTGACATGGGTAAACTCAGGGCTGTTCTTTCTGCTCTTCCGGAAAATGATCATCTGATAATAGAGGCAGGAACTCCGCTCATCAAGAAGTTTGGACTGCAGGTCATCAGTGAAATACGTGCAATAAAACCAAATGCGTTTATCGTTGCTGATATGAAGATCCTTGATACCGGAAATCTTGAAGCACGTATGGCAGCTGATTCATCAGCTGATGCCGTTGTCATGTCTGGTCTTGCTCCCACTTCAACTATTGAGAAGGCAATTATTGAAGCTAGAAAGACGGGAATTTACTCAGTAATTGATATGCTCAATGTAGATGATCCGGTTGCACTGATCACGGGCCTGAAAGTAAAGCCTGATGTTGTTGAACTTCACCGGGCTATTGATGCTGAACACACTTCACATGCATGGGGTAACATCGGTAATATAAAGAAGGCTGCTGGGGGAAAATTCCTGGTTGCCACTGCCGGTGGTATTCGTGTTCCGGTAGTGAAAGAAGCATTGAAGACTGGTGCTGATATTCTTGTTGTGGGCAGAGCGATTACTGCAAGCAAGGATGTCCGACATGCTGCAGAGGAGTTCCTTGAGCAGCTCAATAAAGAAGAGATAGATCAGTTCAGAATTATGACCGATTTCTAGGACAACTTGTTCCGCATTCTTACAAGAAACTTCTTTTTTATACCTGGGTAATGCGTACTATCAATTATGTCTCCCCAGGCATCCAATAGCGAGAGATTCCACGGAAATCCCGCTAATGCGCCGGACCCTCTCCCCATAGCCATCTCATCTGGTAAGATAACCGAGAGGGATGCAGAGATAATCAAATTGTATGTCTATGAACATGCTACCTCTTCAAATGCGGGGAAGGTTACCAATCTGCAACTTACCAGAGCATTAATTACATTTCGAAGGTGGTCCGGTCCTTATTCTGGTGCTACTATCATTGATTTGTACAAAATAGTTGATGGGGTAAAAACAGACAATTCTAAGAAAGGGATACCATACTCCGAGCAGATGCAACGCTCATACATATCCCGGGCAAAAGCATTTTTTTCCTGGCTTGTGGAAACCGGCGAATCCTCAATTCCTGAAAAGAAAATCAGAAATATCAAAGTTCCCTCTCCGTTTTCAGGAATCAAGTCTGCAGCAGACCTTCTATCCCCAGAAGAGGTTGAGGAGATATTGCAGGCGTGTAAAACATCCAGATTGCGGGCATTATTCACGATGCTCTATGAAGGGGGGTTTCGAGTTGGGGAGGTTGGCACATTAAAATGGGGGGATTTAAAATTTGAGTCAGCTGGTATTGTCGTCAATGTCATATATAAAACAAAAAAGCCGCGATATATCAGGCTTGTAATGTGCAAAGAAGCACTATTAAAATGGAAATCTGATTATCCAGGTGATCCCTCAGGTGACGCTTATGTATTTTTGAATAGCAGAGACGAGGAACTGCAATACCATGCGGTGAAAAAGATGCTTCAACGTGTTGTTGCAGAAACAACCATCACGAAAAAAGTGAATTTGCATCTGTTCAGACATTCCCGAGTTACCCATTTAATGCAGGAGGGGGTCTCTGAATCGGTAATAAAAATCATGATGTGGGGATCTGTGAATACCCGGAGCTTTGCCACCTATGCACATCTATCAGGTGCAGATGTGGATCGGGCGATTTATGATCTCTACAATATTGATCCAGCGGTTACTGAGAAAAGACAGAAGCGGCTTGAACCGAAAGTCTGTCCTCACTGCAAAGAAATATGCGGCCCTATTACCCGTTTTTGCCCCATGTGCGGTCAGTTATTGGATGCAAATGATATCAAAACCGATGAGCAATTACAGAAGTGGCTCATTGAAAACTCCTCATTTTTAACGGCATATTTAAATAAAATGCAGGTACAGCGCGAAATGGAATCCGTGCTACCGGAAAGTTGAAGTTAGAATACCCGAAATCCTTTTTTTACCGAACAACGGTTACCTGAACCGCTCGGGATGGTGTAAACCATGAAACGGGAAGTAATGAACATCGACTATGACATCATGATGTCTTATGAGATTCGAACCGGGTTCAAAGGTCTTGGGGAATTTCTCGTAAACCTTGGTGTTGCCAAACTTGTACGAGGTGAATCGTGTCCAAAAAAATAGAGTGCCCCCGCTCACCAAAAATTCCAGCCACCGCAAAATGTCAGGGATTTTCTGAGGGAGGCATCTTTACTTTGCGCTTAGGAATTTTTAAAAATTTCCCTCTGATCAGTTGGAGATCTGATCATGCCCGCTAACTCCCCTCAGGGAAAAGCGGTGGAAAATGAAGCAAAACACATTCTGGAACAGGAAGGGTTTCAGGTACTCCGGGCTGTCAATCCAGCCCCTTTCGACCTGTTAGCTTGGAAGGACTCTTCCACCATTTTGTGTGTTTCAGTCCGCCGCTCAAAGTCGGTGAGCATTAACGGCTATTCAGAATGTGTGAATGTACTTTCTGAATTAGTCAGATCAGGAAAAGCGCCGGGAGACTGTCAGTTCTGGATCAGGTATCCTTCCCTCTGGAAGCGGTTTGAGATCCTGCCCGGCGGTGCTCTGCTTATCAGAGAGGGGAGTCATGCTCGGGATCAGGTCTGCACTTGATCTTCTCATAGAGCCAGGAGCAGTTTTTGAGATTCGGGCAATTACTGATTCTGGCATCTCATCGGGGTATTATGACAACCCTGAAAAAGCTGAGGCTGATGTTCTCATCCTGGATGCAGACCGGACAACCACCGGGATTTATGTTACGCTCAATCCGGTGAATCCGGATCTTCTTGCCCGTAGGGCGAACCGGATAAAGACCCGACTCTCAAAGAAGGATGCCACCACGGCAGACCTGGATATTGTCAGGCGTCGGTGGTTCCCGATAGACATAGATCCGGTCCGGCCTTCCGGTGTCTCTTCGTCTGAAGAGGAGCATCAGAACGCTCTTGATAAAGCTGAAAGTATCAAGGCGTATTTATCAGAACTTGGATGGTCCGAACCGATATCAGCCGATTCGGGGAACGGTGCTCATTTGTTGTATCTGATAGATACACCGAATGATGAACAATCGCGGGATCTTGTCAAGGATGCCCTGAACACGCTCTCTGTTCTCTTTTCAGATTCAAAGTGCGTAGTTGATACCGCGAATTTTAATGCATCACGGATCTGGAAACTCTACGGAACGACCTCCCGGAAAGGGGACAACACACCGACCCGGTCCCATAGGCGGGCAGCGGTCACCGAGACGCCGCCCGAAATCTGTGCAGTGACCGGGGAACAGATCCGATCTCTTGCTTCCCTTCTCCCGAAGGATGAGCCGGTGAAGCAGACCCGGAAACGGACCGGGCAACCTATCGACCTGGGAACCTGGCTTGATTCTCACGGTCTTGGGTATGAACAGAAACCCTATGCAGACGGGACGATCTTTATCCTGGATGAATGCCCGTTCTCATCTGCTCACAAAGATGGGGCGTTCGCTATCCAATTTGCTTCCGGTGGGATCTTTGCCGGCTGCCATCACAACTCCTGCGGTTCTGGTTCGCAGCGGTGGCAGGAGCTTCGGGAGATCTACGATGGGGTGAAATGCCCTCCTCCTGGAACTGCCCGGAAGGATTACAACAAAAAATCTGATAAGAAGGCAATTCTTGAAAGTGCCAGGGCAACGCCCACCGATGCAGAACGTCATATCAAATCCGAAGCTCTGCGGATTCTTTCAGAAGAAGATCCGGCCCGGTTTTTTCTCGATACGTTTGCAGAGGAGCACATCGGAGATCAGATTGTTGCGCAATGCTTCATGATGTCTTTTGCTTCCCGGTCTGCGGTAAACTCGGTTGGGCTCCATGTGTCGATATCGGGTGAGTCCGGGAAGGGGAAGAGCCATGCCATGAGTACCATGTCTGCCCTGCTCCCCCCGGACCTGGCTTCTACGAACCGGATGAGTGACAAAGCCCTCTTCTACAAGACCGACCTGAAAGCCGGGTCTGCGATCTGCCTGGATGACCAGGGATTATCTGAGCAGATGCAGGAGATTTTGAAAGGGGTGACCACCTCGTTTCAAAAGGAGTTCAGGTATGATACCGTGAACAAAGACCGGGCCGGGATGACGTTGATCATTCCGGAGCGGTGTGTCTGGTGGGTGGCAAAGGTTGAGGGAGTCGGAGACGATCAGGTCTGGAATAGGATGCTCTCCTGTTGGATAGATGATTCAATCGAACAGGATATGCGGGTAATGGAGAACGCTCTTCGCAATGCGTCTTCAATGCCACAACATGCCGCAGGGGACCGGGAACGGGTTCTCATCTGCCGGGAGATCTGGCATCTTCTCAAATCTGTGTATGTGGTTATCCCGTTTGCAGAACGGATCAGGTTCTCTGATACCAGGAACCGGAGGAACGTGGATATGTTTCTCGATCTCATTCATGCGAGAGCTGCCATGATGCAGTACCAGCGGTCCACGATTGAACAGGCCGGGTATCTCTGTGTTGCTGCTACGGTGGATGATTTTCAGTATGCAGCGGAACTCTACTCGATCCTGACCGGGGAGACGGGTGGACAATTGACGAAGATGACAAGGAAAGAGGCCGAGATGGTCTCTCATATCGTGCATCTCAATCAGTCTGAGTTCCTGGTTACTGACCTTCAGAAAGTATCCGGTCTTACCAACTCGGTCATTAACAAGATGCTCCAGGGGTATCAGAGCAAGGGCAATATCTACTCCGGCCTCCTGGAGAAATGCCCGGCCCTCTCGTACTGTGATAAGACCCACACCACCGGAGACGAGATCGAAAAAACATCCCGGAGAGCCAGAGCGTATCAGTGGGATATGCAAGCATACCGGAAGTGGGCTGGTGCAGGAACGGTCTGGTTAGAGGAAGACACCACTCACGACCATGAGCGGCATAGCGGCAATGAGCGGAAACTTGCGGAAATTTCCGCTACAAATCAGAGGGAGAATATGGCACCTTCAACGGAATCAGAAGCCATAGAAGAAGATAAAAATTTAGTAGCGGAAAACCGGGAGATCATAAGAGGCGAAAAATTACGTTCTCCTGATCATACAAAACCGGTTACTGAGATCCAAAATTCCGCTCCAAGGGAGATCACCCCTTCAAAACCTCCGCAAAAAACCCGGTCTTCCGATTCGGACATTTTACAAGATGCGGCATGTTCCGCTCCAAACAGTGATCCTTCCGCTCGTTCTCAGGATTCCGCTATCAAAGACCCTCCTCCTTCCGATGCAGAAGTAAGGAAGCGGGAGCCGTTTGATGTAGATCCAGATGATTACAAGAAGCTGGAAGTACCGCTCCGGGGTCCATGCGACCGGTGCAACTCACGGTATGTTGAGTATATTGAGCGGCTGACTCCGGGACGGATGGCCAGGAAGAACGAACCATCCCGGAGAATCTGTAAGAAGTGTTTCAAGGCTGCAAAGAACCGGAAAGCCAAATCGTTCCGGGTGCTCCCCGGCTCTCTGAATGTTGCCGGTATGCGTCGGATCTATGTGGATGTGGGTCGGTGTAGCGTCTGCAACACGGAAAAGGCAGTCTGGAAAGATCCGGAGAACCAGATTTCTGTCTGTGAATCCTGTTACGCCAACGCCGGTGGCGGTTCTGTCAGGGAGGAATCAGCATGAATTCTCTCCATGCTCCGGAACTTCAGGAGATTCTTCTCCGGTTCCCTTTTCAGTCTCTTATTGTCCCCTGCCCGTGCAGGTCAGGGCATCCGTACCCGGCTGCTCCCTGTTGTTCTCACTGCAACGGGACCGGGAAGATCCTGTATGGCATCGCAGAAGTTGAGGTTGTATAATGCCCCGTAATGTATCCGTTTATACTCATGAAATTGATGAAGCAATCAGGAATATTCGTGCAATGAATAAGACGATCATCACCAGGAGAGCGGTTGAAGAAGAGATTGAGAATAACCGCTTCCGGTATCCACGGCTCGGAGAGCTCCAAGGTGTACCGCTCAAGATGGTAATCTCTCAGTTGGTGAGTAACCGGTCTGATGCTCATGTGTATGGAAAACGCCCGGTATCATGGGTGTTTGATATCTGTTCCTCATCAGGGGGTGTTCCTGCATGAATGAGGTATTACGCATCAAGGTGGGGGCCTCCGCTTTGCTCCGGCCCCTCCCCCACCCCAAACAGAAAATTTCTGTGGTTCCATGTCGGTTCTTTAACTTCTCCTGCCTGCCAGGTGGGAGATATCATATCTGGTGCGGGCGTCTGTCCCATCTTCCCTGCTATCGAAATGAGTGCAGAGCTCACGAGGAAGCATGAAGGAGATCGAGCAGTGGATTCCGAATCTCACCGGAATACTCACGGTGATCGTACTCCTCTGTTCCTTTATCCTCTCGTTTTCAAACCTGCGATATGCAGCAGAGATTTCATTGATTGATCCGGTCCTTACCTGGGCGTGGCCTCTCTGTATTGATTCCCTGCTGGTTTCCGGCTCTCTGCTCGTCCTGCGCAATTCCCTCCGGGGAGAGAGTACCAGGTTCGGGTGGCTGGTTCTGTCAGTCTTTACCGGGGTAAGTATTGCGTTCAATGTAGCGGTGAGTCCGGAGACCTGGATTAGCCGAGCCGCTCACGCTATCCCGCCGATAACGCTTATGGTATCGGTTGAGATCCTGCTTTCGATTGTTCGATCTGATCTCTCTGTCGCTTTACCTGTTCAGGAGGATGAATTGAAAATCCGGTCTATTCCTCCGGATGTAACTTCGCAGCAGGTATTACAGATCTACTAGGAAAAACATCAAGCCAGTTATGTCACTGCTGCATCACATCTGAACATTGCTCGGAAGAAAGTTTTAAGCAGATAAATGTAAATATCTTTCAAGAATCAAAAAAGGTAATAAATAAGAAATTATTCTCATTCTTATGCAATAGAGGCCGCAATATCATATTGGAATGCCTATTTTTTTCAGTTATTTGATTTGTGGAATCATTCACTACAAGCAATATAACACATAATAATGAATCCAATTATAATTAACCAAATTGTTTCAAAGTATGCTCCTGCAATGAAAAAAATCAAAAAAATTCCCACCGCCGGACCCCCATTAGGGGGACCCCATTTATCATATATTCGAAAACCCATCTTCGATATTACTCCATTTTCTCAACATATAAGAAATTACTATGAATATCTCACCAGTCATGATGATAGTTAGTGTTGGATCAATGAATTTTTTTCGAGATTTTATTTTCTTTGGGTTTTTGCATTGTGATATCTTTTTTTTGAATATGATTCTAAATAATTATGAAGCAAATAGTGATAAATAATGGCCCGATATGAGGATATTCAAAGTTGGGTAAAAGAAAAATATGGATTTTCAGTTAAAACGTGTTGGATAGCACATATGAAAGAAAAACACGGGTTAAATCCTCGTAAATCGTGGAATAGAAAAAATGCAGATTTTCGGTTAAATCCGTGTCCAGAAAAAGTAGAGGAAGCAATTACAGAGGCAATGTATCATTTTAAAATGATATGACGCAATACTCTCCAAATTTCATTCGATAATCCTATTAAGGGGATGTATCCCCCTTTTTGTTATCAAAAGTTCTTTACCCATTTAGGAGTGTTCGCATTTTAATATAAATTTCTTCATTGATTTCTCCAGATGAATATCTCCGGTTTAGTAATTTCAGGGGACTGTCCAAATTGGAAGTATCCTTTTTTTCTCCCATCTCGTCACTAATCTTTTTTATGGTTTCCCAAAAAATTTGTTTCTCATTTAGACACTCTGCACAATCGCCATCTGCTTCAGGATTTGGTGGGATAAACCACATTGGACATTCTTCGCGTTTACAAAATTGTGACAAGTCTTTATGGCAATATATGTTGTGGACTTTACCTTCTGACATAAATCTCAACTCAATTACTCTAATCTGACAGTTTTATCATACCATCTCGATATTGATATAACTTCTGACTTACTTCGATAAAAATTCGATTTCAATGAAGTTAGATAGAAATTCCACTATGAATAAGTGCCCGAACAGTCAAAAAATAACAGAGACGTTGAATAGGTTTGATATCGAAACCGGAGAGGTTATAATCGATCTCCGGTTTCTCGGTTGTTTTTCCAGAAGATTCCGGTCCATCAGTACATGAATACCTGCTATTAGTCTCCGGTGTTCTTCATTAATGATGAGGAGGTATGTAATGATATTCATCCATCTTTCGAAGGGATAATGATAGAGATTAGGCGAAATATTATTCATGGGATATATATGAAGTTAGTTGTAATTATGAAAAAAATTCTATTTGATTTTCTCCCTCAGTTCTATAGGTCGCTTTTAATCGAGGGAGATATTTCATAATCAGTAGCAACATTCAAAAGGGTATTATAGTCACCGGTTACTCTCATTGGGAATTTTTCATAATTAATTTTATCAGACGTTTTTCTATCTATGATAACAATTAGGCCGACTTCTCGTTTTTCATTACCATATTTATCTTCGAGAGGTATTTCCGTTTCTAAAATCAATCTTTCGATTTGTGGGTTTTTAAACATATTATATGCAATTCTTGTATCCATGCTGCATGCGATAGTCATGAAATGCTTTGCATCCCAGACTTTTTCTAATAAATAACGTATTTTTACAGTCTTTTTGTCCGTTGTCTCCCCATTTTTTTCAAATGATTCTATTTGAATAAGTAGAGGTTCTTTCTTATCTTCAAATTCATTTGTTACCGAAAATTTCAAAGTTTCCATATTCATATATTTATTTCTAACTGTGTTTTCAGTTACATCTTGTGTTTCAAATTGTGGAGTAATAGTTGGAACCGGGGTGGATATTGGGTTGTTAGAATCAGCATGTGTATCAGCATTTCTGGGGGCGAAATAATTTGATATAAGGATACAAATACACACAAATATTATTATTAATATAACTGATGAAACAAACTTGGTTATTGAAGGATCGATCGAAAAAGAGGTTTTCCATTCCTCTAATTTTGGATTAATGTCCCTATTAACATCTTCTTCTAATAATCGTATTTCAACTTTTTCTAAGTTCTTTTGATATGTTGCATTTATTGGATCTAATTTTATTGCCTCTTCAAGAACTTTTTTCGCTTCATCATATCTTTTTAATGAGGATAATGCAATAGCCTTTAAATTAAGAAGTGAAGGATTTTGAGGATTGAGTTTTAATGAATGATCACAGAATTTAATGCATTCTGAATATTTTTTCTCTTTAAATTTTTTTATAGCACCTTTCTGATATTCATCGGCGCTGGACATTAATACTAATTTAATATTAATTTGTATAATATTTTCGAAGCTACCAACACATACACGCTATCCATTCCCGGAATTAAAAACAAACCTACTTCCGTTTACCTTTCTTTTTTAGATATTTAAGCCGAACAACCAAATGTTTTTATACCGGATTATTCCGGATGGAGGAAAACATGGCAGACTTTGTTGCAAAGAGCACCGTGAAAAGTTCTGTGCGGAAGCTCACCGCTCCGCTGGAAAGTATGACGGTGTTTCAGAATCTCATCACTGACATTATCACCAACAACCCCTGGGGTTGTGTGGATTATGTCTCAAACGGGGCAACCATTGATGGTTGTCTGAAAGGAACCGAGCGGTATGCCGGGAAAGTGGTCTATGAAAATGCTCTGGCCAAGACGGTCGGGCAGATCAGTGTCACGGCTAATACCTCGGCAGGATTCAACACTGATATCAGTACCATCCTCGGGACCGCTGCCCTGAACACGGCAATGGGGGGTACTCCATCCCATGACAGTTCAGAGGATGGGTTCAGCGTTCAGATCAAATGCAATCACACCAACGGGGAGAAATATACCGTTACGGTAAAACGTGATTCAATCACCGTTTCCAGCTACGAAGCAGATGCAATTGTCACTGCTATCGAAACCTGGGCCGATACGTACGCCGGCGGTATTCTCGCATAATCCCCTTTTCTTTTTCCTACCGAGGCGGGAAAATGAATTGGAAATATGTTGTTTCCGGGGGTTTGCTCCTGATTCTCGCCGGTCTGTTCGGTGCTGCTGATTATGTCTCTACTTCAATCACCACCGATGGATCGTTCCTGCTTGCGAGTTCAGGGCAGACCGACAACGGAACATATGCCTCTCGGGTAATGGCTGCGGATGCTTCAGAGATCACGCGGTCTATGACGGGAGATGATTCTCTTGCTGCC
>Ga0209510_1000564_pt1 | contig 49431 bp, 45 predicted proteins | sample BiotimSIPDNA_FD_185749 | JGI IMG/M metagenome (GOLD analysis project Ga0209510, IMG submission 185749) | Anaerobic biogas reactor microbial communites from Washington, USA - Biogas_R1 time_0 SIP DNA (SPAdes) (version 2) | ecosystem: Engineered > Bioreactor > Anaerobic > Unclassified | place...
TTGGTAAGTAAACAAACCTCAGGTATAACACGCTGAAGTCAACAATTATCAGTTTTAATTTATAAACCGAGTCAACTTTTCCCAGAGATAAGACAGCTAGGTAGTCAACCAAAATCAGGAAACTACAGATACAACTAATTTCTATGGCAGCCACAAAAAAGAACTGGGAGCCTCGGCAAACAAAAAAGCTACCGGTTCTTTTTAGTGGCTGCAACAAGAAAGTAACCGCTGCAATCTGAAAGTAGTGGCGGCAACAAGAAAGTAACCGCCGCAAGCGATAAATAGCTGCCGCAACCTGAAAGTAGCTGCCGCAACCCATAAGCAGTGGCCGCAAGCGATAAATAGCTGCCGCAACCTGAAAGTAACCGCCGCAACCTGAAAGTAACCGCCGCAAGCGATAAATAGCTGCCGCAACCTGAAAGTAACTGCCGCAACCCATAAGCAGTGGCAGCAATCTGAAAGTAACCGCAGTAATTTGGAAGTCTTCCTGTAACTACATACAAAAACCGGCATTGTGCGTTTTTTGGATCTGCAGCAAGGCCGGTCTGGCGTTGATTTTTGATAGAAACAAACTATCTGCGGCGGTCTCCGCTTCTGCCCCGGGAATTGTTCCGGTCATTGCCTCGGGAGAAACCGCGGTTGTTGCGGTCTCCGCCTGAGGGACGCGGTTTACGTTCGGGTTCTACGTATCCTTCAGGCTTTTCTATCAAAGCCTTGCGGGAAAGACGCAGTTTACCGCTTCTTTCATCAACTTCAAGCAATTTAACGGTTACTTCTTCACCTACTTTTACGACATCTTCCACTTTATCCACTTTCTTCCAGTCCAGTTCGGATATATGCAAAAGCCCTTCCTTGCCGGGAAGAATCTCCACAAAGGCTCCGAATTCCAGGATAGATACTACCTTCCCTGTATAAACTTCACCCACTTCGGGAACGGTGGTGATGGCTTTAATGGTTGCCAGGGCGGCATCCATGCCTTCCTTGTTTTCACCGAAAATGTCAATAATGCCAAAGTCACCCTGTTCGGTAATGGTGATGGTTGTTCCGGTTGTCTTCTGGATCTCCTGTATAACCTTGCCCCCGGTTCCAATAACGGCTCCGATGAAGGTGTTGGGAATGGTGATCTGTACAATACGGGGAACGTGAGGTTTGTATTCGGCACGGGGTTCGGAAATAGTCTTCATCATTTCGTCCATGATATGAAGCCTTCCCTGGCGCGCCTGTTCCAAGGCCTGTTCCAGTACTTCGTAAGGAAGCCCGTCAACTTTGATGTCCATCTGGGTAGCCGTGATCCCTTCACGGGTTCCCGTTACCTTGAAGTCCATATCGCCCAGGTGGTCTTCATCACCCAGAATATCGGACAAAACGGCAAATTTCTTATTGCCCGCATCGGTGATCAACCCCATGGCTATTCCGGATACCGGTTTCTTGATCTTGACGCCGGCATCCATCAACGCGAGTGTTCCTGCACAAACCGTTGCCATGGAGGAAGATCCGTTGGATTCTAAAATGTCGGAAACTACACGTATGGCATAAGGATTGGCTTCTCCCACCGGGACCATGGCTTTCAGGGCACGGTGTGCCAGGTTGCCGTGTCCGACTTCGCGACGGCCTACACCGCGGCTGGGACGGGCATCTCCGGTTGAGAACGGAGGAAAATTGTAATGGAGCACAAATTGTTCGGTACTTTGTATGAGCACTTCATCCATTTCTTTCATGTCCAATTTTGTACCCAGTGTTACCGTGGTAAGGGATTGGGTTTCACCTCTGGTAAAGATTGCCGATCCGTGAGCCATCGGCAGATAGTCCACTTCGCTCCAGATGGGACGAATATCAGTTGTGGAACGACCATCCAGACGAATCCCTTCATCCAGGATCATTCGGCGCATGGCACGTTTTTCCACATCGTGGTAATACCGCGTTACCATCATGGCTTTTTCTTCCCTTTCTTCTTCGGGAATGGTTTCCATGAATTCTTCTTTCAATGCTTCGAAAGCCTCTGTACGGGTGTGTTTGTCATCACCTGACTTGGCAATAGCATAGCAACGTTCATAACAGAAGGTTTCTACGGCCTTGCGCAGTTCTTCGTCGTTATCCTCGTGACTGTACTCGCGTTTTGCGGTTTTGCCGGTTTCTTCCATCAGTTCCATCTGCACTTTGCAGTGCTTCTTGATCTCCTGGTGGGCAAACTTGATGGCCTCCAGCATAACCGCTTCGCTCACTTCTTTCATTTCGCCTTCTACCATCATGATATTGTCGTAAGTAGCACCTACCATGATATCCAGATCAGCTTCAGCCAACTGGTTGAACGAAGGATTGATCACGAATTCCCCGTTCACTCGGCCCACGCGAACCTCTGAAATAGGCCCGTTGAAGGGAATGTCGCTTACGGCCAAAGCTGCGGAAGCAGCCAGACCGGCAAGGGCGTCAGGCATGATGTCTTTCTCGGCAGATACCAGGAAGACATTTACAAATACTTCTGCGTGAAAATCTTCCGGGAAAAGGGGCCTGAGAGCACGGTCGATCAAACGTGAGATCAGGATCTCGTAGTCTGAAGGACGTCCTTCCCGTTTCATAAATCCGCCGGGATACCTTCCGGCAGCGGCAAATTTCTCTTTGTAATCAACCGAGAGCGGCATAAAATCCGTGTCGGGTTTTGCTTCTTTGGCACAGGTGACAGCTGCCAGAAGCATGGTGCCACCCATTTTTACTACTACGGAACCATCGGCCTGTTTGGCCAGTTTCCCGGTTTCGATCTCAATAGTGCGGCCATCATCCAATGTAATGACCTTCTTAATGATCTTCATTTATTTATTCATCTGCAATCCGCCCCTTCCTGTAAGGGGTTGTTAAAAATTATCAATTCCGCTTATCCCGATCCCCGGATTGCGTTAATTTGGATCGGAATAATTAAGAAATTCAAAAAAAAAGGCTGATCTCCAACGAGAGAGTGCAGCCTTTGTTTGGTTTGCAAGGGAGCCGCGCTCCCTGCGTTTTGTAAGCTATTTCCGGAGATTGAGCGCTTTAATAATATTACGGTACCGCTCAATGTCGTTGGCCTTCAGATAATCCAGCAGGCGGCGACGTTTACCTACCAAACGGAGCAATGCACGTTGTGTGCCGTAGTCCTTTCTGTTGGACTTCATGTGTTCGGTAAGATGGGCGATACGGTAAGAAAATAAGGCGACCTGGCTTTCAGCAGATCCGGTGTCCTTATTAGACGTTCCGTACTGTCCGAAAATCTCTTGCTTTTTTTGGGCATCTAAATATTCGGCCATTGTCAGCAATTGATTTTTAGTGGTTAATAATAAATTTTTCCCTCAACGGGGCTGCAAAGATATACGTTTTTTTCTATTTATCAGCTCAGAACCGGTATTTTCTTTTGAAAAATGCATTTCTTCAGTTGTTCACTACCAGGGTTTTGCCGGGTGCAAATCCCCTGTAACGTGGTGCGAACAACGACTGTACCCGGATACTTCCCTGATGGAAAACACCTGATTGGGTAACGTAAAATCGTTCTTCGATCACGTGTTCTCCCCGGGAAAGGTCCTGAAAAAAGTATTGTGTAGAACCGGTTTTGATTTCCCGGTACCAGGATCCGGAAGCATTCCATCGGTATCCGGACGTTTCGGACTCCGGGATCAGGCAGGCTGCATGCGAAACGTTCATATGAACAAAACTGCGTGCCTGATCGTTTGTAACAGCGTATCGGGCTACGATCCGTTCTCCTCTTTTTAGGGTGTCTTTTTCCGTGATAAGCGAGTTGTCTGACAACCGGTAAAAAGCACGGCGGATTACCATCCCGTTGGCATAAGGTTGGGCTCCTCTAAGGTCTTCCAGGGTCTGTTCGTATAGAGTTACATACAATTGTGCAAGGGAGCGGTTTCTGACGGTATACGTCGTACCCCGCACAACTGTCTCATAACGGGGCATTTCAGCTGTCTCCTCGTTCCCGTAATAAAGCAGAGCATGGATCACGTCTGTAGTTGAGGGCCCTGATCCCCACATCTGGTTTTCTTTTCTGTCCAGCACCCACCTTGTCAGTCCGTTCCTGATTGTTGCATCGTTCCTGAATAAACGCAACAGCAAGGCATGCACTTTCATTTCCGAGTGCATCAGGCCCTCGTATGGCAAAGCATTCGGGAAATAACAACCCTGTTCCGTATCACATACGGCAAATTCCCTGAGGGAGGTCAACACCCGGTCAAGAGCTTCTGTTTGATTCGTTCTCTCCAGGATTACCGCAAGAAAAACTTTTTCAGCTACCGTGGCGCCTTTCCAGGAGTCTTTCAAGAGACCCGAATAATGTCCGGTCACTTTGAGAACCTCCTTGCGGGGCTGTATTTCCGGGAAAGCGCTTCGTACATAAAAGTAAGTCAAAACATCCCTTGTAACTTCACGGTCAACGCTATCACTGTACCGATTGGCAAACAGGCTGTCCGTGTAATGAACGGCCTTTTCAACCAGCACCTGCAGCCGTTCCTCTTCCCGGGTGTTGACTCCCTTTTCTTTCAGGTTGCCCGTTACCTCCAGAAAATGCAACGTCAGGGAATATGAGCTCTCCATTCCCGGGAACCAGGCAAATCCCCCCTCAGGTTTTTGCAGTGACTCAAAATGTTCCAGCGCCCTTTCATTGAATGATCGCATATAACGCGCATCAGCCAACCGCTTCAGGCGCCGGATCCTTTCTGCTTCCCGTCCCGGGTAATCTGCCCAGGGCGTTTGGGAGATCAATATCTCCGTCAGCCGGGCGTTTTTTTGAAAGGCCGAGGCTTGTCCTTCAGGCACTTTGTCCAATGACGGCAGTATTTCCGGAAATTCCTGCAACAGGCGGGCACCGGTATTGTTTGCATAAAAAGCCGAGATCCAGGCCGCAAGATCGTTCCCTGAAGGTTCGCAGAGGGAAGGGATCGCCTGAACGGCTGCGGTAAACGGGGTGGTTACATCCAGTGTGGCCCGTGAGTTTTTATTTTCTTTGACCAGCGTAACGACATCATTTCCTGTCAGTATCTTAGTTCTGGCACGGGTGAGTTGTTCTTTCAGAGGCAATACGGGAAGGATCTGTTGTACTGCATCACTATGGCCCGGGCTGTTAAATCCCGAGATCATTTCCAACAGGGGAATCTGATCATTTGTAATGGAAGGTGACGTGTAATCCCAGCTGAAAAGCTTTCTCTGGGAAGGCATCAGACGGGCAGACCGGGTTTCCTGTTCGGTTTCTCCAATGATTATAAAAGCGTTCCCTTCTATAGGAGATGAAGTAAGATTGATCACCGGAAGTGTCAATTCTATACGGTCGTTTTCTCTTAAATAGGCAGGAAAAGAAGGCATAGCCATTACTTCCTTTCTTACAAGCAGGGTGTCTTCTGCAGTAGAACTGTATCCGTCAGGGGTGTGAGCCAGGATCAGGATACGAAACGTTCCCAAAAGCCCGTTCGTTTGGAAAGTGACGGGGACCAGTCCCGTGCTATCGGGCAGCAAGTGCGGCAAAAAAGCCAGTGTTTCTTCAAAATCGCTGCGTACAGGGATTTCGGATCCGGTTCCCTCAGGTTGGGAAACGGGTTCTGAAACAGATTCTTCCTGTGGCATCACATCGTATGCAACTGCGTTCCGTCCGGCAGCGTAGTGCAATCCGGAAAGGGTTGCTGTTTTGCCTCGTGCAGAGGAAATCTCTGTAAAATGATGCCGTATGGCAGGAACAGGAATATAAGGTTCCCGTGCCGACCGGTAATCAAACTGATTCTGAATCAGGCGGTCAGTGCTTATGTTGAAAATGCTCACCAAAACCTCTGCCTTTTGTTTTTTCGGGAGCAGGATCCCAAAAGATTCCGGGGAGTAAGGCTCCGTTTTTCGCCTAAGGGACACAAAATGCAACGGGAGTAATTTTTCGGCAGGTTTTTCCCACCGGTGGCGGAATTCATAATACTGCCCGTCCCGGACTGCTACCAGGCGCAACTCAGCGGGGTAGTCTTCAGCAGCAGGGGTGTCTTCAGCAGCGGGTCCGGGAAAAGAAAAAGTCTTCATCCCGGGCGGAAGAACCAGGTGGCTTTTACTGATAAGGGATCCCCCGGTGTACCACTCGGCAAGTACATAAAGCGGTTTTTCAACGGTTCCAAGCAAAAAGGCAGGCGGTTCTCCTTCAAGCGGACAAAAGAAGATGGCTGTATCTGCCGGGCTAACCGTATCCTTAAGACTCAAAAGAAAGAACGATGCGTGATAAGGTTCAGCTCCATCCGTAACGACTGCAATGTTCCAGTGGCCTGATCTCATGGAATCCCAGGGCGGCCGGTACGTCTGTCCGGAATGTAGAATGTCTGTATAGAGGGTATCTCCTTGTTGTAAGAAGTGACAGGTCAATGGCAGGTCCTGATCAAAGCCGTTGCTGCTTTTGGCTGTGATACGTAAGAACGGTTCTTTTTCACGGATCAGGATATTATCCCTGACTTCTCCATCATGGGGCAGGAAGTCTGTGTGTATGGTATAACGGAACCCGGATACTGGCAAAAGCGCTGTTTTTTGTTGTGATTCACCGGTCAGATCAACAGCTGTAATCTCCATTTCAAATATTCCGTGCAGGGACGTATCGCCGGGAGGTCTCAATGCCGGGAAGGCAAACCGGAATTCTCCTTCTTCATTGGTTTTCAGGGTGTCTGCATAGATCAGTCTTTCCTGGTTGAGGGATGTCGTGGATCGACCGTAGAAAGGCCGGTAAGGGGACCTGAAAAATACGCGGCAATGAACGGTGGTATTGGCCAGGGGAAATCCGGCATAATTGAAGACCACACCCTGTTGCACAATGGTATCGTTAAAAGCATACGCCTGGCGCACGGGGGACAATGCCAGGGTAAAGGAAGGTCTTGTGTACTCTTCTATCCGGACGTGAGCCGAGGCCCCCGGAAAAGTAATGCTGTGGGAACCGTTCATGCGACCGATGCCGGGAGGAAAAAACCCGCTGAACGATCCAAAATCATTGGTCTGTACGTGAACCGTATCCAATGTGTCCCGGTAATTGACGTTGTTTCTGAGAACCACAGTATATTTTTCTCCTGCAGCCGGCAGGCATTTTCCATCTTTAAATCGGGTTACAATGCCTTTAAAAAAGAGTGTATCGGAGTTTTTATAAAGCTTTCTGTCTGTGAACAGGGCGGCCGAAGTAGTCTCTTTGTCCCGGGGTCCGTATTGAAAATCCCACGGATGAACGGATATGGGAACGGCAAATGTATCGGGAACGGCTGTGTTTTCTGAAGGAACACTCAGCCGAAACGATTCTCCTGTTCTGACATCCAATGGTGTAAAACCGTCCGTTTGCAAGGGAAAAGACTCCCGGGTATTGTTGACAAACCGGACATCCACTTTTTGAAACGGCTTGCCGCTTTGCAAGTCCGTAGCGTAAACGTATCCGCTATCCTCCCGGGTACGGAACATGGCCGCAACTTTTCCGGAGTAAAATGAAGATGTGGTGCTTGTTTTCCCTTTTTTGATGTTGATGGTATAAGAGCCTTCCGGGGGAACGGTTATATGTACTGTATCCTCAATCGCCCTATAAACAGGAGATTCCGGGTAACGGTATGTCTTTGCGAATTTTCGTCTGCCCTGTCCGTCCAGAATCTTTAGTTTGTAACGCGTAATATTTCTGCGTGTAATGATCACTTTTCCTTTAGACCCAGGATACAATTGTTTTTTTACCAGCAAACCAAGGGTTGGTTGTGTCAGGAAATCTATCATGTCGGAGAAAGATTCCCTGACCGGACTTTCGGGAAACATCCTAAAAGCTTCCCGGCTCAACTCCAGGGCTTTTTGGTATTGTTTGTCTTCTGTCAGCAAACGTGCTTTTTCCAGATAGGCATAAGAGATCGGCTCTGTTCGCGGGTATTGGTCAATCAGACTATCCAGTCCGGCTTTTTTCAACTCACCGGAAGCAGGCAGTGAAATCAATTGCCTGTATTTTGCCGCAATCAGGTTATGTGGAACGTTCCCCTGTCCCTGTTCCAGCATGTGGATCAATGCCGGGTAATCCTCTAAAACGAAAAGAGCCAATTCATAAAGGTTCGAGCAGGGATAAACCGGAGGGTCGTTTAACAGCAGGTCTTGGTAAGGGGATGCCGGGATCCTTAATGTTTCTGACGATTTTGCCGGTAATTCCGCTCCGTATTCCCTCCGTTGTTCCGGGAACCGGGTATATAGAAACAAGTGATGAACCAAACGGCCCTCCTGGCTTTTACCGAACAACGGCGCATAATTCTTATACGTTTGAAATATACGCGGGCGGGCACTCCGGTCTATGGCTGTTTCCATGAGCATCATGCTATCCATAAGAGAAAGCATCCGGGGATAATCAGCAATACCGGCTGATCGTTTGAAGGCTTCCCGCATACGCAAAAGAGCCGTGGCAGGATGGTCTGCATCCTGCCCTGCGGCTGCCAGCGAAAGCAGGATCAAAAACAACAGTCCTGCGTATTTTTTCATAAAAACCTATAAGGTTAACAAATCCCGGGGACGTTCCAGGTAAAACTCGGCAGGCAAATCCTTGCCGTTCCTGGTTCCCCATATTGCAAGTGCAAAAGAGGTGCCGGCCGCATGTGCACAAATTTGATCGTTAGAGGTATCACCCACAAAAAGTACGTTAGCAGGATCTGCCCCTGTTTTTTCCAGAAACAACCACATGGGATCCGGCGCGGGTTTGTGTTTGGGGGCATCTTCGGCACATATGGTCAATGCAAAATAGGGCATCCACTCCGACAAATGCCGGTCAGATTCAAATTCAGGCCTGTTACGGGAGGTAATCACTCCCATAACAACCCCTTTTTTGTACAGGAACTTCAAGACGTCTTCAATCCCGTCAAAAGGTTTTGTGAGATAGGTCAGTGCCTGGAAATTTTCCTCCCACAAAAGAGCAGCCTTTTCCGGATCTTTGAATCCCAGTTTGAGTACCGCCTGGAAACTGGGTATTCCAAAATAGGGATACAGTTCCTGGAGGGTCATTTCTTTTCCCAGTTCACTCAGGATGGTCTGCTGCAGGGATACCATGCCGGTTTTTTCACTGTCCAGCAAAGTCCCGTCTACGTCAAAAACAATATGTGTAAAATTCACTACAAGTCTTCAATGGTTTGATAAAGGAATTGATAATGTGCACGGGTACGGTCATCGCCTTTGGCACGTTTGAGCTCTTTCCCGATCTTTTGCAATTCAGACATTATCAGACTCTTAATGTCATTGTTTTCAATGGAGGCCTCGGCTCTGCGGTAACGGGCAGCTTCAGGAGCAGCGTTCCCGTTCTCTTCTTTGGGTTTGACCAGTTCACAAAGAGTATTGATATAAATGTTCTGCAGGCTCCTGCGGTAAATGTCCGTGTTGCCGAAATCTTTAAAAATACTGCGATTCAAATCGGTGAAAAAATCTTCCAGTGAATAGGCTTCTGTTCCCATTTGCTCTTCTGCACGGAGCATGCGTACCAGAACGTTTTTATTGATCAGCCCGGTGACGGCGCTTTGTTGCAGATTTTCCATAACAGCCAGACGATTGGTCGGCAATAATTCTGCCAGGTAGCCGGGCAGGATCCACTGCGGGGTTGTAAAAATATGCCGGTCAAGAAACGCCATGGCTTCCTTTTGCTTCTCCCGGGGAACCGGTACGTAAACAGGTCCTTCCTGCTCGACGGTTTTCACATCTGTGAAAACGCCTCCGACCCATTTTGAAACATGACCAATATAACGGTTAAACTGGGTAGTGATCTGGGGATAAAGTGTGGTTAGTCCCCTGTAATTTTCGTTCGGGACCTTTGTCCATTCCGGAAGGTTTGCCAGGATGACTTTCATATTCCTGATTCCCAACTCACAAGTTTCCATTTGGTTGTCTCCAAGATCTTCTGACTGTGCACGGGGATCGTTCAGCCCGGATTCCGCTCCTCCGTTGAAACGTACGTAAGGATCCTTTGTTTTTTCAATGACCCATTTGTTCAGATAGGGGATCTCTTCTTCCGCATCGGCAAACTGGTAAAAACGACGGTAACCCCATTCGATGGCCCAGTAATCGTAATGGCTGATACGAGGGAAAAGCAATTCTCGGGGCATATTGTCTTCCGGTTGTACCACAAAATTGAACCGGGAATAATCCATAATGGAAGTGGTATGCCCGTTGGCAGCCAGGAATTCGGGATCGCGCAGTTGGTTGGTCGTGTAATATGCTGTCGCTCCAAAATTATGGCGCAGTCCCAGGGTGTGTCCCACTTCGTGTGAAGAAACAAACCGGACGAGTTGTCCCATAAGTTCTGTGGGAAATGTCATGGACCGTGCCTGGGGATCTACGGCGGCACATTGCACGAAATACCAGTTGTGGACCAGGCTCATCACGTTGTGGTACCAATTGATGTGACTTTCAATGATTTCGCCCGAACGGGGATCGCTTACGTGCGGACCGCTTGCATTGGCAATGGTCGAAGGTTTATAGACGATTGCCGAGTTTCTGGCATCCTCCAGGCTCCAGCTGGGATCTTCCTGGGGAGTGGGTGCCTCCAATGCATATATGGCATTCTTGAAACCTGCTTTTTCGAAGACAGGTTGCCAGTCATTCACACCCTGGATCAGGTAGGGGACCCATTCTTTGGGGGTGGTGGGATCAATATAAAATACAATGGGTTTTGCTGGTTCCACCAGTTCACCCCTTTTGTATTTTTCCAAATCTTCCGGTTTGGGTTCCAATCGCCAGCGGGCGATCATACGCATGGTTTTGATCCCTTGCGGATTCTTGTCAAAATCCGTGTAATTGGATGTAAAGAATCCTACGCGCTCGTCAAAATACCTGGGTTGCATGGGCTCTTTGGGAAGAAGCACCAGCGAGCAGTTGATCTCGAAGGTCAGCGGATCATCGTTTTCCTGGAGAGCGTATGTTTTTATGCTGCGAAGTTCGGTATTGATGGGAAATGATTTTACGCTCTTAACATAGGAACGGTCTTTTTGCAAAGCCGTCATTTTGGCCGATTTTTTCTGCCTTTTGCTAAAATACAGGCTTTCGTTGTCGCTGTTTACCAGGTCCGTAACGTCTATAAGTGACAGGGTGCTGTCTGCATTGATTGCCTTGATGTCAAAAGAAGCGATCAGTGCCGGCCGGTTGGAGCGGGTAACGTTATAGTACATGGCCTGCGTCGTATCCCTGGATTGTTCGCGGGCAAGTACTTTGGTCAGGAACAGGTTGTTGTCCGGACCTTTCTCAAATCGCAACATGCCGCTGTTAATCTGGTCTCCGGCATATCCGAAGAAATTAGCGCGGAATCCCGCAGGGGTTTCGGACATTCGGGTTACCATAAGGATGTCCCTTCCAATCAGGGAATCGGGTATACCTATATAATATTTCTTATCCTGGAAATACACAGGGGTCATACCCTCCATAACGGTAGTCCCGTCTTTAATGAATTCCTCAAGCTTTGCCGGAGTTTTGTCCTCTGATTTGGACTCGGCTTTGTTTTCGGTTTTGTTGTCTTGTTGGTCCGGATTTCTGCGCTGTGCGGTGACGGTTTGCACGGAAAAAGCCAGAACTGCCAATAAAATAATGGTTTTGGTCAGTTTCATAATGGTTTGTTGAGGTTTATAAAGCGTTTATTTGTTGATCCAGGGTTTGTATGCGTTCCACAATAATGTTCCGCATACGTTCTACTGCCTGGGTATACGTCAGGGGTTCGTCTCCGTTGATGAGGTTTCCCCCGTTCATGTTTTTGTCTTCAGTAGGATCCCACATTTTGAAATTCAATACTGCAGAATAGCTCAAACGTTCGTACTCTGCATCCAGGAAACCGGGAATTTCATCGAATTTCGGTTTTAGCATGTTCCAGCGTTCTTTAGCCAGGGCGACGAATTCAGGGTCTTTGAAAAATTGTTTGTACCAAATGGCCTGTGTCATAAAGAGTTTTCCCTGGGCCTGGGGAGAAGCATTGTAGGAAAAGGTTCCCCAGTCAAAATCCCAAATAGGGCCGGCAAAAAGTTTGGTGTCTTTGTCCTTGTACATATAAACACTTCCGGGATTGGCCAGTTCGTGGTTGATGCATAGTTCAAAAACGATCCAATAGTCCACAAACGACTGCATATCCACGAATTTCCTGTAGCCGGTTTCGGGATCTTTAAATGCCGGACCGTATATGGCCGAGCCTGCCTGGTCAATATAGTCTTTGATCCAGTTAATCTGAGCTGCGGTGATATCGTCTTCGTCCGGGAATTTTACCGCAAAGGGGATCCCGCTCTGTTGTACGCTCTGGCCGTGAGGAGAAAACCACTGGATTTCGTTGTCAAAGTGAAAATCAAGCTCCAGAATGTACCCGTCATCGCTGATATTTACCCTGTTTTCATCTTCCTTGATGTGTTCAACCAGCATGTAATTACCCTGGTGACGACCATTAAAGATCAGCTCTACGATCTCATTGCGGGGTGTCCAGGCCAGGGAAGTGGATTGGGCAATTTTGAAAGCCATACGGTTCCGGAGCATAGTCCGGTCCATGAAATTGGCCAGCAACACCCAGCGTTTGTGTTTGGGCATGCCCAGCAGGGGAGTTTTACTGTCCAGTTTTAGCGCATAAGGTTTTTTTGGCCACAACCAGGTAGTATTGCCCCTCCCGCGGATCTCTGTTACCATTTGGGGAAGGTCTTCAAACGAGCCCATTCCCTGGATACGGATGGTCGCATTCATCCAGTCATCTTTGGATGTTACAGGATCCCCGTTTTCCGTGTTTATAATAAGCACGGGCAATCCCGTAAAATGTACAATCTTCGTATTATAAGAAAGCACGGTTCCTTCGTTGGTTTCCACCGTATATTCCACTGGTTGGGAAAAATCCTGAACCGATTTTCCGCTTTCCTGAACCACGCCGTTGACTTTTACGGGATTTCCGCTTGTAAAAGAAGGCGTCAGATGCAGATCCTCCAGCCAGACGGGGATGTTTCCTTCAATATTATGTTGGTAAAGTTCTTCTGCCGAGGCTATATCCAGGTGGACGTCTGCTTGTAATGAAGGGTTCAGTTCTTTTGAAAAATAAAAATCACTGATTCCGGCATGACTCATTGAACTGATCACCTGGAAAGCTCCTGAAGTGATCATGGAAGTGCCGTATCCCGCACGGGAGGTGATCAGGCACAAGACCACAGCGTTTTTGTAAGTCAGGCGTACCCCGTTGTCCTGTAAACGTACTTCGTAAACACCTTCTTCTTGTGAGGGAAGGATGCTTTGGATGGAAAAATACTCGGGTTGTCGTGTGGTTCCCTGGATGCGCAATTCAATTTGACATTGCTCAGAGGTGATGTCAAAAACGAATTCGGCTGCGGGTTCTTCAACCCGGAACAGAAAAGAAGCTGTACCTTCCTGCGGTACAATAATTTGCTGTTCATCCACAGACAAACTAATTAACCGGGCGTTTTTTTCCGTTTCGTTTGGATCTGGTGTTTTGGTGCAGGCAGCTGCCAGAAAGGCAACAGCAAGTATAAAGTAATTTATTTTCATGCTAAAACGGGCATATGCTTTGGGTTGCAAGTTATAAAATTTTACCTTTACACTATCATAAAACCGCTACAGTCATGTTAAAACGTTTATTTTTTACCGGATTTTCAATCTTGTTGATAGCTTGTACTTCTTTGAAAGATGAAGTTGAAGTCCTTGATTTCATAGAAATTGACGGTCCCCACCTGGTGCTCAAAGGAGAGAAATATTTCATTAAAGGCACCAACCTGGGCAATTGGCTGAATCCGGAAGGGTATATGTTCAATTTTAAAAAAACGAATTCCGCAAGCTGGATAGATCAAATGTTTTGCCAATTGGCAGGTCCTGGTTTTACAGCGGATTTCTGGCGCCAATTCAAGGATCGGTACATAACCCGGGAAGATATTGATTTTATCGCCTCCACCGGGGCAAACACCATACGGCTTCCTTTTCACTACAAACTTTTTACTGATGAGGATTTTTTGGGACTGACCGTTTCCCAGGACGGATTTGTCCGCATAGACAGTATCGTTTCCTGGTGCCGCCGGGCCGGTTTACACCTGATCCTGGATATGCACGATGCCCCGGGCGGCCAGACAGGGGACAATATTGACGATAGTCACGGCTACCCCTGGCTGTTTGAAAGCGAGACCAATCAACAACTTTTTTGTGATATTTGGAAAAGGATTGCAACCCGTTACCATGACGAGCCGGTCATCCTGGGCTACGACTTGCTGAATGAACCCATAGCACCGTATTTCAGTAACAAAGATGAGCTCAATGCCATGCTTGAACCTTTGTACAAAAGGGCAGTTTCAGAGATCCGCAAAGTGGATACGAATCACATAGTCATACTGGGAGCCCCTCAATGGAACAGTAACTTCAATCCTTTTACGGACTGGACTTTTGACAAAAAGATCATGTATTCCTGCCACCGTTACGGAGGAGATGCGACAACAGATGCGATCTCCCATTTTATTGAATTCAGAAATAAAACCAATTTACCAATGTATATGGGTGAGATCGGGCACAACACACTGGAGTGGATGGAAGCCTTTTGCAGGGTAATGGAAGAAAACAACATAGGGTATACATTCTGGCCGTATAAAAAGATGGGAGGATCTTGTTTCGTCTCTATTAGTACTCCTGAAAACTGGGAGCAGGTGGTCGCCTTTTCCGAAGCCTCAAGAGATACGTATGCCGCTATCAGGGAGGCCCGGCCTGACCAGGAGCTGAGCCGACGTGCGATGAAGGATCTTCTGGAGTTGTGTTTGTTTGAAAATTGCAGCGTTGAAGAGGATTACGTAAGAGCACTGCGCCTGGAAAAAGAAAGAACAGACAACTAGAAGCGTTGTCTGTTCAGACCCATTTAACCTAAAACCTAATAGATGAAAAAAACTATCTGTCTTAATAGTTTGCAAACGGCGTGCCAAACTTATTAGAAAGAGGCAGAAATTTTTTTTGCAATTTCCATGTGTTGTTATATCTTTGTGATATCAAAATAATATCACTTAACAACACAAAGAAATGAAAAACGTACAGGAAAAATTCGTACAGCCCCGTAATGGCTGGGTCATGCTGGTGCTGAGTATTCTTGGTTTCGCAGCAGGGATAGCCTTGCCCATCATTTTTACCGAATCGCTGGGTTGGAGACCGGGTTGGTATTGGCTAATTACGGTCTCGGTAGTTTCCTTTATTGCCCTGTTTGGCCTTATGGTAATCAATCCTAACGAAAGCAAGGTGTTGACATTTTTCGGAAAATACGTGGGGACCGTTGTGGATAACGGCTTTTTTATGATCAATCCTTTTATGGTCAGAAAAACCGTATCGCTCAGGGCGCGTAATCTGAACGGAGAACCCATAAAGGTAAACGACAAGATGGGCAATCCCATAATGATAGGTGTTGTGCTTGTCTGGAAGGTAAAAGACACGTTCAAAGCTTGTTTTGCGGTGGACAATTATGAAAAATTCGTAGATGTACAGTCCGAGGCAGCCGTCAGGAGTTTGGCAGGTTCATATCCTTACGACAACCTGGAGGATGAGAATGCAGATATCACACTGCGTTCCGGCGGAGAAGAAGTAAACAGCCTGCTGGAAGAATCTTTGTCAGAGCGCCTGAACATAGCCGGGATAGAGATCATTGAAGCCCGTATCAGTTACCTGGCCTATGCCCCTGAAATTGCCAGTGCCATGTTGCAACGTCAGCAGGCAACGGCCATTGTAGCCGCCCGCCATAAAATAGTAGAAGGAGCTGTTAGTATGGTGGAAATGGCTTTGCAACAATTATCTGCTAAAGAAATAATTGATCTGGACGAAGAAAAGAAAGCTGCTATGGTCAGCAATCTGATGGTTGTGCTGACGTCTGACCGTGCTGCCAGTCCGGTGATCAATACAGGGAGTCTGTATCAGTAGAATGAAAAAATCGTTTGTGTTGCGCATTGATGTAGAAACCTGGGTCGCTTTGGAAAAATGGGCGACAGATGAGTTCCGTAGCGTCAACGGCCAATTGGAATACATCATCAACGAAGCGTTAAAGAAAAACAGAAGATTAAAGGAAAATAATAACAAGTAAATGGATTTTTTGCTTGAGTGGGGATATTTGGGACTGTTTGTCGGGTCATTCCTGGCTTCGACCATCATACCGTTCAGTTCGGAATTTCTCTTGATAGCAATGCTCCTGGCGGGAGGAAATCCCTGGGCGTGTTTTGCCGCGGCCACTATTGGTAACGGCCTGGGGAGCCTGACCTGCTATGGGCTGGGATATCTTGGCAAGTGGGAATGGATCGAAAAATGGTTACGCATAAAAAGAGAAAAACTGGAAAAGCAGCAACAGGTGATTCATAAATGGAGCAGCCTGGTAGCTCTATTCTGCTGGCTGCCTGTTATAGGAGATGTTTTTGCCGTAGGATTGGGATTTTACAGGATCCCTTTTTGGAGAACCGCTGTGCTTATGTTTATTGGTAAAGCCCTCCGTTTCCTTTTCTGGATGGGTCTTTGGTTCCTGTTACCAGAAAAATTGCTCTAGTGGTTCATTAGTTCTTCAAACGATATATCCCTTAAAGGATACGAGCGGGCATTGGTGTAATTGTAATGCCACCATTCGGGTTCATAAATGGAAAATCCGAAAGCTTCCATAATCCCTCTCAGTGTTGCCCTGTTCTTCAGGATATGTTCCGGAATGTCATTGAATGCATGTGATGCTGTGTCCGAGAAAGAATCGAATGGGGTAGGCATTTCCAGTTCGTTCCCGGTTTCCAGGCAGATCAGCGTAAGATCCACTGCGGCTCCCCGGTTATGAATGGACCCCGTTCGCGGGCTGGCTACAAACGTAGTGTCGTGATAGACTTCATAAAAATACAATGTGGCCGCATAAGGTCTGTAGGCATCCAGGATTTTAAAACCCAGTCCTGTCTTTTTTAAAGAATCCTGTGCCAAAGCCAATGCTTCCGCTACCGGCCGGCATAAAAAAGCTTTGGGTGAAGTGTAAATAGGGACTCCGGTAAAATTATCAGATGTGGCATAAGCTATATCAAGACTGATGCCCGGAATGATTTCTTCCAGATCAGTGAGTTCCGTTTCAGGATTCTCTTTTACCTGGACCAAATACTCTTCCATTGTTGCAGCAATGGGCAGGTTGTAAGGATTTTTAGGATCACTTTGGTGGCATCCAGTCACCAACAGAATTACAGTAATTAGAAAAAAAGTTCGTTTCATAAATCAAATATAAGGATATTAAATTTTTATTTACCTTTGCACCCTTGATCAATCGGGGTGTAGCGCAGTTGGCTAGCGCGCCACGTTCGGGACGTGGAGGCCGAAGGTTCGAGTCCTTTCACCCCGACTCTCTTATTTCTGACTGTCTTGCAGGAATTTTTCAAAAAAGTTATCTTTACAAAAGAATAGTAGTCGATCTTCTGAAAATGAGAACATTCAAGAGAGTCTTAGGGGTGTTGGTGATCCTTTTTGTGGTTGCCATAGTGTATTCGTTGTTGTTTCCGGGAAAGATCAGGTTTGTTGACAACATGAGGATGTTTGTCCAGAGACCCCTCATTAAATGGGCGGGGCAAATTAAAATGTCACAAATCACTTTTTCCGATAGCGATGAAGATGCCAACAATACTGATATTTCTTTGGAAGAACTGAAAACAATCGTAAAAGACTTGCCCGTTGGCAGTATTTTCTTTACACAAACACGTAACTATCCCATAAGCGAATTTATTCCCGGAGAGTGGATGCATACGGGAATTTTTTTAGGCACCAAAGAACGGGTAGCTGCCCGGATCAATCCATCTACTAGTCTATACAAGGCTCTCGATACGCTAATGAACCAAACAGACTTATACGTACTTGACAGTTATTCCGGGGGTGTAAGCGTTCACGCCATCCAGGAACTGTCAAATATGAAAGAGAAATCATATCTAACGCACTTTGCCGCTTTTTCTTTCAACGGGGAACACCGTCTGACAGAAAAGTTTATTGAAAACGCATTGAACTACACAGGCCGGGACTACGATTATGACTGGATCACGGAAGATCCCGAAACCATATATTGTTCGGAACTTTTGTATCACACTTTGAAAGACGTTGGAATCCATATAAGTGACAGAACAATAACCATCAACCGCGATATTTTCACCCCAGATAATTTGTTCCGTTATTTAACCCTCCATTCCGGAAAAAGAAAATCGTTTACTTTTTATGGTCTTTTTCACAAGCAATAAACGTTATGTATAACATCCTGATATCTACCCTTAAGGAATCCCTGCTGATCACGGTCTTTGTCTTGCTGATGATGGTGGTCATTGAATACATTAATGTACAGACAAAGAATTACTGGGCGGACAAACTAAAGGATTCCCCGTTTTTGCAAATTGTAGTTGCCGCACTGCTTGGGATAACTCCGGGTTGTCTTGGGGCTTTTACCGTAGTTTCATTATATACGCACAGGATGATAGGGTTGGCGGGGCTTGTAGCGGTTATGATCGCCACCTCCGGGGATGGTGCTTTCGTAATGTTTGCGCTTTTTCCCGGGAAAGCCTTCCTGCTTAACGGTATTTTGTTTGTTCTGGCCGTTGGGGCCGGATGGGTTGTGCATCTGATAACCAAAAGGAAAGATGCGCTTAATCCCCACGGCTTCATTATACACGAAAAAGACTATTGCCGTTGTTTCAATCCTCAGATCATTCTTCCCCAGTTAAAAAAAATGACGTTTGAACGTGCCTTATTACTTCTTTCCACAGTGTTGCTGATTGTATTGTTTGCGATGGGTGTCATAGGTCCTGAAACATGGAACTGGATGAAGATCACACTGCTGGCAGGGTTGTCTTTTTTGTTGTTTGTGTTTTTAACGGTGCCGGAGCATTTCTTGAAAGAACACCTGTACGGACATGTGCTGAAAAAGCATTTATTGCGCATTTTCCTGTGGACCTGGGGCGCTTTCATCCTGTTGTATTTTATACAGTCCAGTCTTACCCTGACTAACCTGATGCAAAACAATATCTACCTTATCCTGCTTTTTGCCGTATTGATTGGGCTGATACCGGATTCGGGTCCTCAAATGATCTTTGTGACTCTGTTTTCCCAGGGTCTTTTGCCTTTTAGCATTTTGCTGGCCAACAGCATTGTGCAGGACGGGCACGGTATGCTTCCTCTTTTTGCCGAGTCAAAGAAAGATTTTGTTAAGGTAAAACTGATCAATATGGGCGTGGGATTGGTTGTGGGTCTGCTGTTACTGCTGTTTAACGGATTGTAACGGCATTCAACAACTCCTGTTTGATCTTTAGTAAATGCTCAGAGCCGGGATCGCGTTCTCCGGCGGGTTGATCAATATTCATATGAGTCAGAATCCTGGTTGGGGGTTGGCTCAAAACAATCACCCGGTCGCTCAGCAGTAGAGCTTCATCTACATCGTGTGTCACGAAAATTACGGTGCGGCGATCGGTCTTCCAGAGTTTAAGGAACCAATTGATAAGATTCTTTTTCAGCCCGGCATCAAGTCCTTTTAAGGGTTCGTCCATCAAGATGATATCCGAAGGACAGGCAAAAGCCCTGGCTATGGAGACACGTTGACGCATACCCCCGCTCAACTGAGATGGATAAAAACCGGCAAATCCATCCAGTTCAACTTGTTTTATAAGTTGTTCCGTATGCTTTTCTCTTTCATCGGAAGGCATTTCCCGGCTTAAAACAAACTCAATATTACCACGGACTGTTTTCCATGGCAACAAGCGGGGATCCTGGAATACATAGGAAAACACTTTGTTTTCGAAACCGATCAATTCTCCCGAATCTGGCGGAATTAAATTTCCGATAATATTTAACAACGTCGTTTTTCCGCAACCTGACGGTCCCAGCATACAGGTAATGGTATCTTCGGGAAATGTGACTTCAAAATCCTGAAGAACAACAACATCTTTGAATGATTTGTTAAGATTCCGTATTAGAAGGCTCATGTTCCCACCCTCCATTTTTCAATTTTACGTTCTCCCCAGCGTATCATCTTTTCAAAAACAAAGCTTATCAAAATGGCTATCAATGTCCAGGCTATTACAGCATCCACGTTCAAAAACGTTTGTGCAACCTGCATCCTGGTGCCAATACCGTATACAGGCTGGCTGAGTACTTCCCCGATTATGATAGCCCGCCATCCGATCCCCATGGCACTGGACGCCCCGCTAATAATAAAAGGAACAATGGCCGGCAGGTATACACCGGTAATGATCCTGCGTTTGTTCACTTTATAAAAAACAGCCATTTCAACCAATCCCGGGTCTACGCTCCTTATACCGTCGGATACGTTGGTACAGATAAAGGGAAACATGGTAAGTAACGCTATGAAAACGGGTACTGTTCCGGGATCAAACCAGATCAGGGCCAGAAGTATGAGTGAGATGACTGGAACCGACCGGACCGTTACCAATAACGGAGTGATAAATGCATTGAATCCGGGACTGATACCGGCCAGAATCCCGGTTCCCAGGCCCAAAAAAAAAGAAACAACAAAACCAATCACTCCCCTGAGAACGGTACTTCCTGCAACGATCAAAAAATCCTTATCCGTCAGCAACCTGATTGCAGTAAGAAACGTGTCTTCCGGATGGGGAATAATAAAATCCGAGTGAAAATAAACAGCCAGGATCTTCCATATTGCCAGCAATATGAAAATTGAGACAATGTTGAGGATCCTTTTTTTAGTAATAAAACGTTTCATCGGGCATTTTTTCTCCAATTATCCGTGGATTCATATTATAAAATACGTTCAGGTAATCCGATATTTGCGAACGGATATTCCGGGCCCTGACAAAATGCAGCCCCGATCCGGGTATGGCCTGAAGGGCAACCCGGGCGTTGGGAAGAATTCCGTATTTGGCAATCAAAACAGCGGCACTATCGGGATTCTCATGTACCCACAGGGAAGATTTTTCATAAGCCGCCAGCACTTCTTCCACTAGCCGCGGATTTTTTTCAATAATCTCCTTTTTGACCAGTAAGGCGGTTTGGGCAATAGGGGATCCCTGGATTTTTTCCCATTCCCTGTTCAGATCAAAAACCGCGCGGACCTGTTTGTTTTTTTGAATGACCAGGCTTACCAACGGTTCGGAAATAACGCCGAGTTCCGCTCTGCCGGCAGCAACGGCATTGGCCAGGTCAATGTGAGTGGGAAAACTGTAATCCAGCGTGATATCCTTTTGAGGATCTATGCCGTTCTTTTTCAGCAGGTACTGAAAAAGAACGTCGGGAGTCATTCCCCGAGCCATAACATGGACTTTTTTATGCCTGAGATCTTCCCAGCAGGTAATGGTACTGTCATTGCCGAACAAAAAAAGAGTTCCCCATACGGGGATGGCAATAAGCTTATATTCTAATCCTTTGTTGTAAGTGATAGCGGCCATAGTTGTCGGAAGTACTGCGAAATCAGCTTTGTTGTCCAGCATCATTTTCCTTACTTGTATGGGCTCATTGACAATTTCAACCTCTATACAGGCGTTTTCAACATGGTTAAGGCTATCAATAAACCGGATCATTCCCATGGCTGATGGTCCTTTCAGTGTGGCTATGGTTACGGCCGTTTTCTGATTGTTTTTCCCGTTCCTGTTGGTACAATTTGACAGCAGGACAACAGACAGGATGCATAAAAGGGATAAAAATCGCATAATCTGAAATTTATACAAAAATAGAACAATTTATGGCAGCCCGGAAAAATGTTCTATCTTTGCCGTCAAATAATAATCATTGTGCCCTTACTGAGATAAGGGAATGGTCCCGGTCAAGGAAGGCACGTTTCAAAAAAATCTAATCCGGAGGTGTTCTGATGGAAAAGAGAGTAGGAACCGTAATCATTCAAATCAACAGCCACGAGCATGTCGCTTTATTGAACGACATACTCTCGCAGCATGCTGGCATTATTCTGGGAAGACAGGGTCTTCCGCGAAGTAACGGCAAAAATCTTATTTCCCTTATTCTTGAAGGTACCACAGATCAGATTGGATCCCTGACCGGCAGTTTAGGCCGTTTGAAAGGGATACAGGTAAAGTCGGTACTTTTAAAGAATATATAGAATGAAGAAATTTTCCATCGCTCTTGCAACCGTCTTTTTGTCCATGGCTTCTTTGTCATTGGGTTACAGTCAAAATCAAAACGACACCATTCCGGTCCCGGTAGATCTGGGGGAAATTGTTGTAACCAGTCTGCGAATAGACAGGCGGATCAAAGATCTGCCCGTATCCATGGCGGTTATCGATTCCACACAGTATCTCAAACGCTCGGCGCTAACCTTGTCCAACGTGTTGGAAGATGAGCCCGGTGTGTCCAGGGGAGGAGACGGTGTCTGGGCAACAAATATCAATATCCGGGGATTCGGAGAAGACCGGCTGGTTATTCTTGTTGACGGGAATCGTGTGGAAACGGCTACAGACCTGACTGCTTCGTTCAGTATGATAGATGTGAACGACATTGATCATGTGGAGATCATCAAAGGGGCGCAGTCGTCCCTTTACGGCACCGGGGCTATGGGTGGTATTGTGAATATAATTACCAAACAGGGGCATTTTGCATCGAAGCCTTATGTGAAGGGAGACTTTGTTTCGGGCTTTGCCTCGGTGAACAGGTTGTTTTCCAACCATGCCTCTGTAACCGCAGGTTCAAAAAAATGGTATTTGAGCCTCGGCGGAACGTATGCCAAAGCAGGCGATTTGCGCACTCCGGACGGCATACTGCCCAACAGCCATTATACCACGGACAACATCTCGGCAAAATTTGGCGTAAAACCTTTTGCCAATCATTTATTCAAGATCCAGTACCAGCGAAACTGGTCAAAAGACGTAGGGATACCCGGAGGAAATGCCTTTCCGGGTCCGTCTACTGCAACGTATACGGATATAGGACGCCATTTGCTTTCGGCCAGTTATTCCATAACCGGTATCACAGAGAAACTGTCTGTTCTTGAGTTGAAATATTTTACCCAATATATTGTCAGGGATGTTTCCCTGGAACCCAATACGGTGACCAATACTCCGCTACCCAACGGAAATGTCCAACGCACGACTCCTGAAGTTTTTTACCCGTACGGGAAACACCTTACAAACGGGGTTCAATTGCAAAGCACTTGGGACCTGACAGATAACAATGTCCTTATTGCCGGTGTGGATGTTTGGGGACGCAAACTTACCACAGGAAGGGAAAAACATATCACGGTAGAGGTGTTGAATCCTGCGGGCGATATCCTGAAGACCAATAATTTGATCCGGGGTGAAACGCCTATACCCCAATCGAGTTTCAGCAGCGCCGGTCTTTTTTTTCAGAATGAAACACGTTTTCTGGAAGATAGGGTGACCATGATTGTGGGAGGCCGTTTTGACGGAATCCTGATCAAAAACGAACAGGGTGTTGATGTAGATTACATCACCATCAACGGGGAACGGAATGATAATCCACCCACGCAACGGATTACTTTCCCGGCGGGAAAAGAAAAAAGTATGTCCTGGAGTGCCAATGCCGGCCTTCTTTACAGACTGGTAAAAGATGTTGATCTTTCCCTTAACCTGGCCCGGGCTTTCAGGGCACCTTCGCTTGAAGAACGCTTCAAATACATAGATCTGGGTAATTTTGTACGTCTGGGAGATCCGTCACTGGAACCGGAAAAATCTTATTCTGCTGACCTGGGTCTGAGAATATGGAAATCAAGATTCAACCTGCAGGCAGACGTGTTTGTGAACCGGTTGACCAATATGATCGTGGAACAGCCCGGAGAATTTGTCTACAGGCTTACCTCCGAATCAGATCCTCAAACGATCCCCGCATTGATCAATGCCAATGTGAGAAAAGCCTTGTTGTACGGGTTTGATTTGAAGTTTGCCTACAATTTCAGTCGTGATTTCGTGTTGTTCGGTTCCGGAGCTTATGTGCGTGGTCTGGCCCTGGAAACAGAAGGGAACCTTCCGCTTATTCCGCCTCTGAACGGGCGTTTGGGAATTCGGTATACCAACTCCGGTTTGGGATCTGCCGAGTTTTCGGTCTTTGGTGCCGGACGCCAGGATAAAATAGCTGAGGGAGAACAGGAAACGCCGGGATATTACCGGCTGGATGTTGCCCTGAACACAAAAACAATGTACCTGGGACCTGTTGGAATTCAATTGTTTGCGGGGATTGACAACATCACCAACAACCGGTACACCAACCACCTGTCCACCAACCGCGGAGACATAAGCGTGGAACCGGGCCGGAATATTTACCTGAGGTTAAAATTGTCTTTTTGATCTTTCACCGCGCGGATTACGATCTGATCTGTGAACCGGGGCAGAAAGCATAGACTGGAATAAAACCGACAGTTTTTCCTGTTGTTCCGGCCTTAGAACACTTTGCATATTGCAATAATAATCGAATGTCAGGATCTTTAATGTTTTATGCATTTCACCGAGTTCTCCGGCAAGTTGATCCAGTTGATCCCTGTCGGGATCTACGGACCGCAATTCCCGGGCCATCCGGCTTCTGACACCGTTCATAGCCATAAATGTGCGGTTGGCAGAACGATTGTACACGCGGCGGAAATCCCTGAACTGTTCTTGTTGGGAAACATCCAGATCCAGTTCCTGTGCAATGTAATTCCCAAATTGCCGGGCTGGGATATCCTCTATCTGTTCCAGTGCTTCTTCATCATTTTTCAGATGGGTCCTGTATGTGATTATGACAGCAATGTTGATCCCAAGCAGAAAAACCACCAGTACGATCAAGACTGTCTTTGTATATTTACCCATAACGATTGAATTTTATAAGTCGTCTTCCATAAGCAGGGATTCCATGCTTTCCATTTGATGGTCCTGAAACAAAAAAGCCACTTCATGTTCAGAATTTGTTGCTTTCGGAGTCATCGTGAGTTGTCCCAGCAAAATCCCGAAAAAAACACCCATAACCAGTGCCGCTGCAATAGCCAACGGTTTAAGGATTCTCCGGGTTTCATGTTTTTCTGTCTGCTCCAGACGGGCTTGAATACGTGTAAATAAAAAAGGCTTGACTTCTACCGTTTTTTCCATGCTGGCCTGAGACAGTGTTTCTTTAAGAAATTCCAGTTTGGCGCGGCAATCCGGACAATGTTCCAGGTGTGTGGCTACAAGAACGGCATCCTCGTCAGAGAGGGCGTTTTCTATAAAGAAAATTAATTTCTTTTCCGTTGATTTGCAGTCCATTTTCTTATATTTTGTATGTTTGACACATCATAACGGAAAAACTTGCGTTCGTATTGAGAAAAAAAACGTAAAAGCACAAGTATTTTCCGATTACTGTGTCAAATATATTGTTTTTAGAGAACATTGGACACAAATATTACAGATAGATTACTTAAGGGCGATGAAAATGCGTTCAGGGAGTTGGTGGAACAATACCAACAGATGGTGTTTCGCACTTGTATGGGTGTGTTGCATGATCCGGCGGATGCCGATGACGTTACCCAGGAAGTTTTTATTGAAGTCTTACGTTCTATAAGGAAGTTTCGTGCCGATGCGAAAATTTCCACCTGGCTGTACAGGATCGCGTTGAACAAGTCTTTGAATTATATAAGAGACAACAAAAAACACAGAGCCTTTTCATTATCCGGTAATCCGCAGCATGAAGGGTTCACAGGCGATGATTTTGAAGGCCCTGCAGAGATACTTCAGAATAAGGAAAAAAGGGAAATCCTGGAACAAGCTATAGAATCACTTCCTGACAAACAGAAGAAAGCTTTTGTACTGAGCAAGTACGACGATCTTTCCTATAAAGAAATTTCCGAAGTGATGAAGCTGTCTGTTTCATCTGTAGAATCGCTGTTATTCAGGGCAAAACAAAATCTTCAGAAAAAACTTTTGGATTGTTACAGAACATCCTGTTAAAAATATCGGCACCTTGCACAAGTTTTTATGGCTTGTTGGTGTCTTACAGGCAAACAAACCAATAAAAATTTTAAAAGCAATGAAAACAACAACCATCCTTATTACAGCTTTAATGCTGATGACATCAATGACTGTTTTTGCCCAGAGAGGCAGGGGTAACAGAAATGCTGCCTACACTCATGACAACTACCAGACTTGTATTAATGTACTTCCCGATCTGACACAGGATCAAATCCAGAAGATCACGGCACTTGAAACTGCTCATAAAGCTGAGATCGATCAGTTACGCAACAGCCGCCGTTCTACAAGGGACGGAAGTATGAAGACAGATATCCGTCAACAAATGATTGACGCAAGGGATACCCACCGTGATCAGGTAAAGGCCCTTCTTACCCCGGAGCAGCAAAAAGTGTACGATGCTCTTCTCGGGATTGGCGGAAGAAACCGTCAGTATCCGGCCAATCGTTCAAACGGTAACGGTCCGGGAAGAAGCGGCAGGAATTCACGTTTCTGATAAAAATTTTGCCAAACCCGTAAAAACACATATCTTTGCGGACCTTTTCTCGGGAAGATAAGGAAGTTAACATTATTCAGTAACTTAAACAAAGATTTATGGCAGTAAAAATTCGTCTTGCCCGCCATGGCAAAAAGAATCACGCTTATTTTCACATTGTAGTAGCAGATTCCCGCGCACCGCGCGACGGTCGGTTGATTGAAACCCTGGGGACTTATAATCCCAATACCGATCCGGCAACCATTACCCTGGACCAGGAAAGAGCCCTTTACTGGATCAATACAGGGGCACAGCCCACACTCACCGCTCGCAGACTCCTTTCTTACAGGGGAGTGCTCCTGAAAAAACACTTGCAGGAAGGTGTGGCAAAAGGTGCATTAACACAGGAACAGGCAGATGCAAAGTGGGAAACCTGGATGCAGGAAAAAGAATCCAAGGTAAATGCAAAGAAAGGCAAACTGGAGCAGGAGACACGTGAAGAAATGAAAAAACGCCTGGAAGCAGAAGCCAAAGTGAATAAAGAGCGTGCCGCAGCCTTGTTGGCAAAACGTGAAGAAGTGGCAGCCAGACTGGCTGCAGCAGCCGCCCAGGCAGCTGCAAAAGCAGAAGAAACCATCGCTGAAATTGAAGGAACAACCGTTCCCGAAACAGAAGAAGAGGATAACGCTGCAACCGAATAATGATATGGGAAAAGAAAGGTTTCTGACACTGGCCACAGTGAGGAAAACCTTCGGAAAGGGAGGCGAATTGCTTTTAAAGATTCATCCCGATGTTCCCCAAAACATTATTGACCAGTTAAACGAAAAAGAGCCGGTATTCATCCTGGTGGATGACATACCGGTTCCTTTTTATTTTATCTTCCTGCAATTCAAGGGAAACGACAAAGCGATCGTTTGTTTTGAAAATTACCTTTCCGAAAAACTGGCTGAAGAATGGGTCGGATATAAGATCCTGTATAAATCAAAAGAAGAAAAATCCATAGAAAGCGGATCGGGCCTTGTGGGGTATTCGTTCACTGCCAAAACCCCGGCAGAGACAATTTTAAAAGGAATAGTATCCGGGTTTTATGATTATCCGGGGAATCCATGCCTGGAACTGGAACTTGATGGGGAAATAAAGTTGTTGCCCTTACATCCGGATTTCATACTTTCTGTCAGTCACAAAGACCGTCATATTGAACTTCTTCTTCCCGAAGGCCTGTGACTTCTTTATTTCAAACCTTTGAACGAAATGTCAGTATATCCCGACTGACTGCTTGGATTAAAGCCAACGTAACACCAATAATCTCCTATTCGGTTGGGACTCATATAGGAACCGTTGTTCTGTTTTGTGTAACCTTTGCTTTTAATGGTTGAAAGGTAATTGTCTGCATCTCCGTTTTTTGCCCTGATTACGACCATTTCATAAAACAAATTGTCGGTTGAGTAGTCCACAAAAGTAAATGAACCCGCAAACGAAGGATATGCTTTCAGAAAAGTGTATTCAGAGGAGATTGCGATCCAGTCCGAATAATCTCCGGAAGGTTCATCATCCTCTTTACCGGAGGGTGTAGTGGTCAGGGTTACCAGAATAACATCTCCGGCAGGAACGTCCACTTCCTGTGTTGATTTGTTGCCCTCGGCGTCTACGGCTGAAATGAGCCATTTCCCTTTGTTCAGTATGGTGTATATGAATTTTTCGCCTTCATCAATGATGTTGCCGATGGTAACGTATATAGAGGCCATAGAAGCGGACGTGGCGGAGGGATTCTGTGCGACAACAATATCGGCCTTGCTTTCCGTGTCGTCATCTTCTACAAAGACGAAAGAACGGTTGGTTCCCGGGGCATTTTCAGCGTCGGTTTTGGCCACGTCGTTGATCTCTTTGATGATGGCAGCCATTTTGGCTGCGTATCCGGCACCGAGTTCCTTAACGGTGGGATCCTGGGGGTCCATCCCGTTGATGTTCTCAGTGAGTTCTTGGGAAATTTCCGAGGTGTTCGCACCGGACGAGGCATTATAGATGTCGAGTGTCATTTCTCCCACATCGCCGGCATCGGGACCACTGACAAAAGTGGTGGTCGTCTGGAGTACGTCCACCATCAGTTCGGCCCCCGCTTCAACACCTTTGGAGCCTTCCACCACAAAAATCTTTTGTATGGTCAGTCCTTTGTCCGTGGAAGTCTCGGCAAAATCCATGTTGTTGTGGTAGAAATCATTGTACATCTGGGAAGCCTGATTGTCGAAATCTCCCTTTTCCAATTTGTTCCAGAAATCTTTCTCACCGGAGGCCTTGCCCTTCCAGTCGGAACGCAGGTTGTTGTATAAATCCGTACGTTGTTCGGCCGGCAGGTTGGAAGCTACTTTCAGGATCCGGTTGCGGCTGTTTTCCCCACTGCCCGTAATCCAGGAAAGAAAATTCTTACCCGACTGAATGATTCCTTTGGTATTGACCGAGGTTAATATCCCTGATTTTTCAAGGTTTTTGAACGCTGCTTCGTATTCTTTTATGTAAGGAGCCATTTCCGCTACCTTGCCAAAGAAAACATCATATTCCTCAGGGCTTACAGTCCCTTTGAGCATGTTACGGGAAAAATTGTCCGAGGTGGCTTTCAGATAGTAAAGCGTGATGAATTGTTTACGGACGGCGTAATCGGCAAAAACGGCCACGTCTTCCCGGAACTGTTCCGAACCTTCGTAGTTTTTCCATCCGAAAAGTCCCGTACATCCGCTGATGATCATTCCCGGAATAATCACCAGGAGAATGGCGTGAAACTTTTTCATAGTCAGGTTGTTGTAATACCAGATAAAGTTAATGAAAATATTCGAAAAAGAATGTTCAGTCCAGGCTTTCACGAATCAGGGCAACAGCAGCCCGGGCACATCCTTCAACACCCAGCAGTCCGGCATCCAGGGTAAAATGATAGGAATCGGCTTTCCCCCATTCTTTGCCTGTGAAATAGTTATAATATGCTGCCCGTTTCTTTTCTTCACGGGCAATGAAAGACTCGGCTTCATCCCGCGAAATGCCCTTGCGTTCCGCTACGTTGGCTATGCGCAGGGACAGGGGTGCATGGATGAAAAAGCTGCGCATACGGGGATTGTTTCTCAATATATAATCCGAACAACGCCCAATAAAAAGGCAGGATTGTTCTTCTGAAAGTTTCAGAATAACCTGCGATTGAATATTGAAAATATGATCCCTTGACAAAGTGGCATTCTGGGGATCAAAAAAAGCCCCTCCAAAAAAATCGTGGGCATTAAGTACCCGGGAGAGTCCCTGCGACACTTTTTCGTCTGCCTTTTCAAAGATATCTTCACACAGACCGCTTTCTTTGGCGGCATGATAAAGCAATTCTTTATCATAAAAGAAAAGACCCAGAGCAGAAGCGATCATCTTTCCCACGAAATACCCGCCGCTGCCCAGTTGGCGGCCAAGGGATACAATAATTCTATCCTTTGAGTTCATAATGTTTCCTGAATTCTTTCATTTGTTTTGTAATAAGTATTGCAGCTACAATGAACGATGCCGCATCGGATACGGGCATACTTGCCCATACACCGGTCACGCCAAAAAAGCGGGGAAGTATAAGCAGGGCAGGGATCAGAAATATTACCTGGCGGGTAAGTGATAAGAAGATGGCTTTACCCGGTTTTCTTATTGCCTGGAAAAAGTTGGAAGTAACCAGGGGAAGTGCAACCAGCGGGAACACGGAAAGGTCTATGTGCAATCCTTCAACTGTCAGACGTGCCAGGGTGGGGTCGTTTGTAAATAGGCTGACAGCAGCTTCGGGGAAAAATTGTGCAATAATAAATGCCAGGATGCTTACACATAAAGCGCATAAAAATGTAAGTTTGAAGATGTCGGTAACCCTTTTGTATTGTTGTGCGCCGTAATTAAATCCTACCAGAGGTTGCATCCCCTGGTTGAATCCGAACATGATCATAATAAAAAGAAAAACCATGCGGTTGGCAATACCGTACGCTCCAACGGCATAATCGCCTCCGAATTCAAAAAAGGAGCGGTTTATTATGATGATCACCAGGCTGTTGACCACGTTCATCAGAAAAGGTGCCAGTCCCACTGAAATAATATTTTTAGGCATTCCTTTACGGATGGCAAATATTCCTTTCTTAAAATGCAAAAGAGAGTCCTGCCTGGAATAATGACGCAACAAGATGCTCAGGGCTACTGCTTGGGCCAGTACCGTTGCCAGTGCGGCTCCGCGGATGCCCCAATTGAACCCAAAAATAAACAGCGGATCCAGGACAAGATTGGCTGCTACGGCGATAAGGGTGGCTAACATAGCCTTTTTAGGGTAACCGCTTGCACGCAGGTTGTCGTTCAATCCATGGTATACATGTGTTATCACATTCCCCATTAAAATGATCTGCATGTATTCCCTGGCGTAGGGTAAGGTCTGTTCGCTTGCCCCGAAAAACAACAGGGTGGGTTTCAAAAAGATCAGGGCAATGATTGAATAAAGAATTCCAATGACAGCATTCAGGGTTACCGCGTTGCCCAGTGCCACCTCTGCCGTTGGCATGTCTCTCTGACCCAGTTTTACCGAGATCAGGGTAGAGGCACCTACTCCTATCATGGAACCAAAAGCCGCAGAAATGTTCATCAGCGGCAAAGTGAGGGATAGTCCTGCGATTGCGAGGGCATTCACGCCACGTCCGATGAACATCACATCGGCAATATTGTATATGCTGGCCGCAGTCATTGAGATGATGGCCGGCATGGCATAACGGAACAGAAGTTTTGGGATATGTTCCTTATCCAGTGCTAATGTTTTTTCCTGTTCAGGCACGCCAATAGATCTTTTTACGGGAAACCAGGGAAACCAACCACATGGTAAACAATACCAACAGAAAAGCGCTCAATGCACCGATCCAGGGATAGCCTTCCGGATTTGCCCGGTTGTATAATATATTTAGATAAGTGATCCCCAAAATTGGAGAAACAAACATGGAATGTGCAACGTAACTCATTAGCGGATTCGCGCCGGCTCCTGAAAAAATGTTTGAAAGAAAGCCCCCGGGAAAAAATTCAGAAAGGTAATGCAACCAGAGAAGCAACAACAGGGCTGCCCCGCCGCTGACAAAACAGTAGGAGAAAGAACAGGGAACTTTGGTAAGTCCCGGTTCAAACCGTTCAATCCAAAGCCCCGATAAAATAAGCAATCCCGCCAGATAGAGGAACGGCAGGTATTTGGGTACTGTTTTTCTCATCAGCAGCACGAGTCCGGCAAGAGCAATAATAGTAAAGAATTTGCCTTCCAACAGCCAGCGGTTATAGCTGCTAATGCATATCCACACTACTAAGGCCAACATACTCCAGAAAACCACGTGAGTAAGGATGCCTTTCCGCTCAATGACGGTTTCGTTTTCCTGCAGCATGTTGTAAAAACGGTCACCCACCCATGTGGCGGGTAACAGGATCATCAGGAAATTGATCTCTTCCATATTAAGCAGCCAGGAAATACTCTTGTTTGCATATAGAATGCCGTCAAAACCTACACGGCGGGAGATTAGGCTCACCAGGATTACGCCCAGGAAAGCCACCAAACGCCATTTAACCGAATCGCGTGTAAAATACCAAATAAGCGAGCCGAACAAATATAAAAACGCCAGCAACAGTATAATGATATTTCTGCTGAAGAGTGTCATGTGAATGTCAAAAACAAAAGCATAAAGAACCAACAGAGAAAATGCGATTGCCCAACCTGTAATCCGAATTTTTATGGAAGCCCCTTTTACATAGATCAGCCATAAGGCGCCGAATCCTGCCAGAATCAAAAAATTTGACCAATAACCCTCAAGAGAAGGCTGCAACAGATTGCATAAAAATGAAAAGGCCAATAACATCAGGAACCGTTCTCCTATGTCTTTCATATCGCGACGCGTATCGTTTCCCGATCTTTTCCATTTGGCCCTGAAAGCAAAAGGGATAGCCGCTCCCATACAAAAAATAAAAACGGGAAAGACCAGGTCCACCCAGCCTAACCCGTAACTGGTCATATCCAAGATGTGTTCAGGCGGGGGATTTTGAATGTGATACATCCAGGCCGGAAGCACGCCATAAGGAATGATGGCCGAGAAAACCATTCCGAAAATGGACAGTCCGCGTAATATGTCAAGGCTGACAAACCTTTTCATGATTCCTGTATAAAGGGAGCCAGAACAGTTCTCATATCATTCAGTTTCTCGCCAAGCAGAACTGAGTCTGAGGCTTCAGCAATAAATCGCAGGTAGGGTTCTGTGTTGGAAGGTCTTACGTTGAACCACCACTCCTGAAACTCAATCCGGTATCCGTCAAAATCAAAAAAAGCAGTTGGTTTTTCCTGCGAAGTAAAATAGGCTTTCAGGGCATCCATGGCTTCTTGTTTTTTTGCAATCCTGAAATTGATTTCACCGGAAGTTTCGTACTTTTTTATGGAACGAATAATCCCGGAGAGCGGTTTGTTCATTTTAACCAGCACATCCAGAACCAGCAGTGCTGCCAGCAGTCCGCTGTCCGAATAATAAAAATCTTTAAAATAGTAATGGCCGGCCAGTTCGCCACCGTAAATGCCATCGATCTCTCTGAGTTTGGGCGCGGCATACGCCCTGCCTACACGCCATGTGTGCATTCGGGCTCCCATAGGTTCCAAGTACTCTCCCACAGCCTTTGAAGAACGGATATCCTGGAGAACCCTTGCAGGAGAACCGTCCAGAAAATGATGTCCCAATAAGGCAATGATCAGATCGGGAGAGATAAAAGTTCCGTTTTCATCAGTAAACATTACCCGGTCGGCATCCCCGTCAAAAATGATCCCGATGTCACATGTTTTTTCTTTTACCAGCTGTTGCAGCTGTTTTATGTTTTCCGGAACCAAAGGGTTGGGGGGATGGTTGGGAAAACGGCCGTCCGGTGTTTCGTTTATATAAAAAATGTTATCGGTTCCCAATAGTTTTTTTATAAACAATCCGGCCATACCGTTGGATACGTCAATTCCTACCCTGAGCTTTTCGATTTTCGGCACAAAAGCAGACAGATATTCAAAATATTCCTGTGTAAGATCCATCGGGATCACTTTACCTCTTTTTCCGGAAAATATCGGCTCTTTATGCAAGACACAATCCTCCAGGAAATTAAGCCCGTTGTCATACCCAATGGGCATGGCATCGCGTCCGGACACTTTTAAGCCGTTGTATTCAGCCCCGTTGTGGGAAGCTGTGATCTGTACCGAACCGTCAAAATGGTGTTTTGCCGTAGCGTAATAAACCATGGGCGTAGTTGCCAGACCCAGATCGTATACATCGGCACCTGCGTCACGTAGTCCTTCAACCAGGTATTGAAAAACTTCGGGTGAAGATTCCCTGCAGTCCCGTCCTACTGCAATTCGCTTGGTTTTGAGCAATTGGGGCAAAAAGAAGCCCATTTTGTAAACATCTTCGGGTATGAGATCCTTTTTGTAAATTCCCCGGATGTCATATGCATGAAAGGCACCCATACTTATTGAACGATCTTTGTTTTGTAAAAGGTTTTGACTTCCCCGCGAGCCATGGCATGTAATTTACCTTGAATCATCTTTTTACGAATGGGCGGAAGGCGGTCTACGAACAATTCTCCTTCCAGATGTGAAAACTCATGTTGGACCATACGGGCAGCCATCCCGTGGAACCATTCTTCCACCGGTTCAAATTTTTCGTTAAGATAGGCCAGTTTCACACTTATGGGACGTTCTACATCTGCGTATAATTTGGGAACGCTCAGACAGCCTTCCTGGTAAACCACCGTTTCCTGACTTTCTTCCAGCAGACGGGGATTGATAACAAGCCTTTTAAAATCTTTCAATTCGGGACGGTCTTCCGAAAGATCTTTGCCGTCAACTACAAACATGCGTATGGAAAGACCTATCTGAGGAGCGGCCAGTCCAACCCCATCGGCATAATACATGGTTTCCCACATGTCTTTGATCAATTGGTCCAGATTGGGATAATCCGGAGTGATTTCGAGCGCCTTTTGCTTAAGCACTGAAGATCCGTAAATATATATCGGCAATATCATAATGTGTTGTTTTGGAGGTACTCCTGCAAAATGAGTACGGCACTAATTTTGTCAATGGTCGCCTTGTCCCTGCGGTCCTTTTTTTTCAATCCTCCGTCTATCATAGCCTGAAACGCCATTTTTGAAGTAAAACGCTCATCGGTCAGTATTACCGGAATGGTTGGAAAAATTCTTTTTAAATGCGTGACAAAGGCTGTTACGCGCGGGGCATTCTGGGCCGGAGTATTGTTTAAATGTCTTGGATAACCCACTACAAACAAATCTACCGGTTCAGAAGCTGTGTATTTTTTTATAAAATCGGTTACTTTGTCTACTGTTACAGTTTGCAGAGGGGTGGCAAAGATATTCAGGGGATCACTTACTGCCAGTCCCACACGTTTCTGGCCATAGTCAATACCCATAATCCGTCCCATGCTGCAAAGGTAATACAATTTGGAAAATGATTCGTACATTTGTCACACCAAAGCAATTCTATGGCATCGAACAAATCCAGGAAAAAAGCACTGAAAGAAAGATATATCTTCGGCGTTTTTGACATTGAATCCCACAAACAGGTAATCAACGTCAATTTTTCTTTAATTAATCTGATTTTGGGAGGAATGGGTTTGCTGCTGGTTTTGATAACCTGTGTTGTGTTGGTGTTTATTTATACTCCTTTGCGAGAACTGATCCCCGGATATCCCAATGCGAAAACAAGGGAAGTGATGATGAACAACGCACTGAGAGCCGACTCCCTGGAAAAGGTCATACATCTGTGGGAAATCCATTTGGTAAATCTCCAAAGAGTACTTGCCGATGAGGATCCCTTGACGCCGGAAGAAATTCTTCCGAAAGATCAATTTTCCGGTATTCCCGAGTTTACGGTTGGAGGAAGATCTAAAGAAGACTCCCTGTTAAGGGCACAGACCGAACAGCGCGAACAGGAATACCAGGAAAACATCCAGGGCCGGAATATCCAGATTGAAGGACTTCATTTCTTTCCACCGGTCAAAGGAATTGTTACTTCTGAATTCAGTCCTGCCGACAACCATTATGCAATAGATATTGTGGCCCCGGAAAATTCGGTGATATATGCGGTTTTAGACGGGACCGTCAGCTTTGCCTCGTGGACGGAAGAATTTGGCTACGTATTGCAGATTCAGCATGAAAATAATTTATTGTCTATATACAAGCATTGTTCGCAGTTGTTCAAAACAACAGGAGATCCCGTTACGGCCGGATCTGCTGTAGCCGTAATCGGCAGGGACGGAACCTATTCTACCGGCTATCATTTGCATTTTGAACTGTGGCATAAGGGAATCCCTTTGGATCCGGCAGATTACATCAATTTTTAACATGGATTTATTGAAACGCATTGCAATTCTCGGTTCAACAGGTTCTATAGGCACACAGGCACTGGATGTGGTACGAAGGTATCCGGCTCTTTTTAAAGCAGAAGTCCTGACTGCCAGAAAATCTTCAGAAACCTTGATCCGCCAGGCATTGGAATTCAAGCCGGCAGCAGTTGTGGTTACTCAGGAAGAAGCTTACGGGGAAGTCTTTGATGCTCTCAAAGGTACTTCAGTTAAAGTACTGTATGGACAAAACGCCATTATTGAAATATTGCAGTGGGACTCGGTTGACATGGTCTTGAATGCCCTGGTTGGTTTTGCCGGTCTGGCGCCTACACTGGCCGCCTTAAAAAGCGGGAAAGTATTGGCCCTGGCCAATAAGGAAAGCCTGGTAGCCGGAGGCCATCTGGTTATGCGCCTGGCCAATTCAGGAAAAACCACATTGTTACCCGTTGACAGCGAACATTCCGCGATCTTTCAGTGCTTGAGGGGAGAACAGGCTGTTGTAGAAAAAATTATACTTACAGCCTCCGGTGGTCCTTTCTTTAAATACGACAGCCGGGAACTGGATACTATTACAATTGATCAGGCCCTGGATCATCCCACCTGGAATATGGGAGCCAAGGTTACCGTAGATTCTGCCACATTAATGAATAAAGGACTGGAAGTGGTTGAAGCCTATTGGCTTTTCGGTCAGCCCCTGAATCGTATTGAAGTGCTTATTCATCCCCAGTCGTTAATCCATTCCATGGTTCAGTTTTCTGACGGTAGCATCAAGGCACAGATGAGTATTCCCGATATGCGACTTCCCATACTTTATGCCATGGGTTATCCCCAAAGGCTGGCATTTCCCCATGTGAAAAGAATGGATTTGTCCCACTTTTGCTCTATGGAATTCTACAAACCGCCTTGTGAACGTTTCCCATGTCTGGAATTGGCTTATCAAGCCATGAAACAGGGTGGTAATATTCCTTGTGCCCTGAATGCTGCAAACGAAGTGGCAGTTGATGCTTTTTTAAACAACAAGCTGAGCTTCACGACAATACCAAAGATGATATCCAAAACGCTGGAAGCTGTTTCCCGTATCCCTGATCCGGATTATTCTCAATTGGAAGAGACACACCGGGAAGCTCAGCAGGTGGCACAAAATTTGTTGACAAGTTATTGATTTTATGGAAGTATTGATAAAAATAGCCCAGGTGATCCTGGCTTTGTCTTTTTTAATCCTGATACACGAGTCGGGACATTTTCTATTTGCCCGTCTTTTTAAGATACGTGTAGATAAATTTTACCTTTTTTTTGATCCCTGGTTCAGTCTTGTGAAATTCAAACCAAAAAATTCACATACCGAATACGGTATAGGTTGGTTGCCTTTCGGCGGGTATTGTAAGATTTCCGGTATGATAGACGAATCTATGGATAAAAACCAACTGAAAGAAGAACCCAAACCCTGGGAATTCCGCAGCAAACCGGCATGGCAACGTTTTTTTGTCATGTTCGGAGGTGTTTTGTTCAATATGATACTGGCAATAATACTGTACGGACTGATCCTTTTTACATGGGGGGAAGAATACATTCGAACCGAGGATGCCGCTTACGGGATTCATTGCACGTCATTGGCCCGTGAAATCGGATTTCAGAACGGGGACAAGATCCTTGCCTTTGACGACCGGTCTGTTGTAAATGATCCGGTCCACACACTTCATGTAGATTTAATCAGAACCCGACCCGCTGTAATTACGGTACTAAGAGGTGCAGATACCGTTCGTTTTGGATTCGACCAGGGTTATGTCAAAGAAATGTTGAACGCACAAAGCTTGTTTACCCTACGTTATCCCTTTGTTGTTGCATCTGTGCCCGACACATCTCTCAATGTGCTTGCCGGCCTGGTACCCGGCGACAGGATTGTTCGGATAAACGGAATCTCAACTCCCGCCATCCAGGATGTCCAGGAACTCCTTGCACAAAATAAAGAAGGAGTTGTTGATGCCGGCATTCAGCGTGGAGACAGTATTGCCACCATTCCTTTACAGGTTAATGCAGACGGGTTGATCATGGTGGGGGTCATTAATCCTGTTGAGTTGATTCCCGTTACCGTTAAAGATTATACTTTATTGGCGGCTTTTCCCGCCGGAATAAAAAAAGCCTACCAGACAGGAGCCAATTACATACGCGAACTTGGGTTGATCTTTTCTCCCAAGACGGAAGCCTATAAATCTGTCGGGAGTTTTATTGCCATAGGCAGTATTTTTCCCGGAACATGGAACTGGGAAATATTCTGGAACATTACCGCCTGGCTTTCCATTATGCTGGCTATTCTGAACCTCCTCCCGATCCCCGCACTGGATGGCGGACATATAGTGTTGGTAATCTATGAAATGGTAACAAGACGTAAGCCTTCCGAGAAATTCCTTGAATATTCTCAAATTGCCGGCATGATCCTGTTAATTGGACTAATGTTTCTGGCTTTCGGCAATGATTTATACAGATTGTTTACATAAAAAATCAAATAATAAATTATGAGGTCTAGAATTGTATTACTAACCGGATTGTTGGGCATTATGGCCTGGTCCTGTACGGACGGTCCACAGTTAAAACAGAATGTAAGCGGTAAAGCCGGCGAGGTGATCGTTGTTATGGATAAACCTGTATGGGAATCGGGTCCCGGCCAGTCGCTCAGGTCAATTCTTGCCATAGATTTTCCTCATTTGCCACAACGTGAACCGCTTTTTTCTTTGTTCAACATAAATACCAACGCGTTTTCATCCATATTCCAGACACACAGGAATATTATCATTTGCAATATTAATCCGGACCTTGAAGAAGCCAAGATGGTCATCCAAAAGGACATATGGGCTGCTCCGCAAATAGTGGTAACCTTGTCGGGACCTACATCCGAGAGCGTTAAGGAGTGTATAGATGAAAATAACGACCGCCTGAGAAATGCCATGGAACAGGCAGAAAGAAACAGGGTTATACAGAATTCAAAGAAATTTGAAGAAAAAGGCATTCGCGAAACCATCACGTCCGTTTTAGGCGGATCTCCCTATTTTCCGACAGGCTACCGCATCAAAAAGCAAACGGATAATTTTATATGGGTGGCTTATGAAACCACATATACTACACAGGGGATTTTCATTTATACTTATCCGTACAGAAACCCTGACGATCTTACTTTATCCCGTATTATCGCAGAGAGGAACCTGAAATTGGAAAAAGAAGTGCCCGGCCCGCTGGACAATACCTACATGACAACAAATTCCTTAATAGAACCTTCTTTCCGTTGGGTAAATTTCAACAACCGTGAATTCGTAGAGATCCGTGGACTTTGGGACGTAAAGAACGATTTCATGGGCGGTCCTTTTGTGTGTCACTGTTTCTATGATCGCGAAAATGAAAAAGTAGTGGTGTTGGAAGCATTTGTATACGCACCGAGGTATCCCAAAAGAAATTATTTACGCCAGGTGGAGTCCATAATCTATTCCTTTGAATGGCAAAATGAGGAAAAAAATTTGTAGGAAAGAAAATTCGTTTTACCTTTGCGCTCCCAAATCGGCCAGTTCGTCTAACGGTTAGGACTCAAGATTTTCATTCTTGCAATAGGGGTTCGATTCCCCTACTGGCTACAAAATTAAACATGGAATAATGGCTCATCACGCATCAGCAGAAAAACGCAATCGTCAAAATCTTAGAAGACGCCTTCATAACAGGTATTATGCACGGACTACACGTAACGCCATCAAGGCGGTACGCAACACGACCGATAAAGCAGCTGCCGCGGCTATGCTGCCCAAAGTGTTTTCTATGATAGATAAACTGGCTAAGATCAATGTCATTCATGACAACAAAGCCGGCAATCTTAAAAGTGGTCTGACAGCTTACGTCAATAAATTGGCATAAGTTTATACGAATTGTCCTTCATTTTACAGAATGCTTTCCAAATTTTGGGAAGCATTTTTGTTTTGGACTATGGAAGGGAATTTGAAGATTATGGATTGGGCGCGGGAGGAACGGCCACGCGAAAGATTGTTGGAAAAAGGAACGGATGCACTGACAAATGCCGAGTTGTTGGCCATTCTGCTAAGAACGGGAACCGGGAAAAAAAACGCGATGGAACTGGCCAGAGAATTGTTGGCGGCAAACGGGAATTGTTTGCATGACCTTGTTCGTTCTCCGGTAGACAAAATGCTCCGTATTCCCGGTATCGGGAGTGCCAAGGCCGTCAGTTTGTGTGCCGCTTTTGAGCTTGGCAGAAGAGCACAGGTCCCTGTGGTCCGTCCCGATTCCATCACCTCGGCACGGGAAGTGGCCGATATCATGAGTCCTATGTTGAAAGACCTTCCCCACGAAACGTGCTGGGTACTCTTTTTTGACGGAGGCAGGAAATTCCTGGGCAAGGAACTTATCAGCAGCGGGGGTTTGAACGCAACCATAGTGGATATCAGGATGATCCTGAAAAAAGCATTGGATAAGCTTTCCTGCGAACTTATCCTGGTGCACAACCATCCTTCGGGCAACAGAAAACCGGGACGCCAGGATCGTCTGCTTACGCGTACCCTCAGGGAAGCTGCCAGAATGGTGGATATGCAGCTTATAGATCATATTGTAATAGGGGGAGACGGTTATTTCAGTTTTGCCGAGGAAGGTCTCTTGTAAATCCGCGGACTTTTGTACCTTTGACAAAATTATCCCGGTATGATATCTTATGTTTTTACTGAAAAGGATTCACTTTTCAATCCTATTCTTGCGGAAATGCGCGATGTGAACATCCAGAAAGATTCCATGCGCTTTCGCTACAACCTGGAACGTCTGGGCTATTTGTTCGCTTACGAAATCAGTAAAACACTTGCCTACAGGGAACAGGAGATTCAAACACCTCTGGGCATCTCCAACTGCAAGGTTTTAGAGGATCAAATTGTGCTTGCCACGGTCTTGCGTGCCGGCCTGCCGCTTCATGAAGGGATGTTAAAAATTTTTGACAAAGCCCAAAATGCTTTTATTGCCGCATACAGAAAATACGGACGGAATTACAAGTTTACTATTCAGCTGGAATATATGGCGAGTCCTGAATTGGATAATAAAGTACTGATTTTGACCGATCCAATGCTGGCCACAGGCTCTACCATCCTGTTGGCATACCAGGAAATGGTTCAACAAAAAGGAACGCCCAAACATTGTCATATAGTATCTCCCATAGCGTCCAGGGAAGGCTATGAATTCCTGTGCCGGAAGCTGCCCCAGAAAGGGGTTTCCATATGGTTGGGAGCGATTGATGAAGAACTGACAACGAAATCTTATATAGTTCCCGGATTAGGAGATGCCGGGGACCTGGCATACGGAGAAAAGTAGATCAGGGATAGACCTGTTCTCCTGCCACGAAGGTCATTTTACAGCAGGTTTCCGGCATTTTTTCTACGGACATTGTCATCAAATCATCACTCCAGACTACAAAATCTGCCCATTTTCCCGATTCAACGGACCCTTTTTCAGTTTCCCGGAAAGAACCTTTGGCCGCCCATAAGGTCATACCGCGCAAGGTGTTTTCACGTGAAACGGCATTCTCGGGCTGCCAGCCTCCTTCAGGCCGGAAATCCCGGTTCATTCTGCTTACAGCTGCAAAAAAAGTATAAAGCGGATTAATGCTTTCCACGGGGGCATCGGTGCCGAAAGGGGCCCATCCGTTCTCGTTTATCAAATCCTGAAAAGCATAGGCGCCTTTGACTCTTTCGGGGCCCAGACGCTGAGCTGCCCAGCCCATATCTGATGTGGCATGTGTAGGCTGAATGGAAGGAACAACGGCCAAAGTCCCAAAACGTTTAAAGTCTTCCGGAGAAACCACCTGTGCATGCTCTATGCGCCAGCGAAGGTCATTGCCGGGTTTCAGGAATGGTTCATACAGATCCAGGACTTTTCCCACGCCTTTGTCTCCTATGGCATGAGTGGCTACCTGGAATCCTCCCTGCAAAGCTTTTTGGCAAACTTCGGTAAAGAATTCATCTGAAGTTACCTGCATCCCGGAATTATCCGGATCGTCTGAGTATGGTTCGTATAAAAGAGCCCCGCTGGATCCAAGTGCCCCGTCAATATATAACTTTACAGCACTGACGTCCAATCTGTCGGATCTGTACGGCCGTATAAAACGGGAGAAATTTTCTTCGGAAGGATTCATCCAGACATCCGTTCTTATTTTCAAACTGCCGGCTTTCTGCAATGAATCCAGTAAAAGTATTTGTCCCAGAGGCAATCCGGCATCGGATACGGATCCCAGTCCGTAAGAAAAACACAATTCCTGGGCTTCCAGGATGCATTCCGTCAGGGCACTGTTTGTCATTGAAGGGATGGTTGCATTGATGCGTTCGTAAGTGTTTTCCAGGAAAACGCCGGTGAATTTTCCGCTGGCAGTCATTATGGCTTCCCCGGGGGCTATACCACTGTCTCCGGGACGAAGACCTGCCAGTTCAATGGCTTTGTCGTTGACCCAGAGGGCATGGAAATCAACTCGGCGTAAATAAACGGGAATATCCGGGAACGCCCGGTTAAGCAGTTCGTTGGAAGGAAGAACCTTGTTTTCCCATAAAGTCTGGTCCCAACCGTCACCTACCAGGAAAGCCGGGCTATACAGTTGGTAGTGTTTTTGCAGACGGTCGATGACTTCTTCAATAGAAAGGCAGCCGCGCAGATCTACATGACGCAGGCCCTGGGCTACCTGGATAAAATGAGCATGTGCATCGTTAAAAGCCGGGTAAACAGGGGCTCTTTGCAGGTCCAGTTCCCGAAGTCCTTTGTATTTTGACCGAATCTGATCTGTCGTCCCGGTGGAAACAAAGATGCCTTTATCTACTGCAAAAGCTTCGCATTGTGAAAAAGACGCATCAACCGTGTATACGTTTGCGTTGTAAACTAACAGATCAACGGTTTTTTGCATAGTGCAGGCTGAGGGAATAAATAACGTAATTCCCATGGCAATTAAAAAATGAATATATGTTTTCATGTCAGATTTGTTTCCTGAGCCGTGCGATGGGGATGTTCAGCTGTTCTCGGTATTTGGCAACCGTTCTTCTGGCCACTTTGTATCCTTTTTCATTCAGACAGGAGACAAGTTCTTCATCGGTCAGGGGTTTGCGTTTGTCCTCGGCGTGGATGCTTTCAGCCAATATATTTTTTATCTCGCGGGTGGAGACTTCTTCCCCGTTTTCTGTCATCAATCCTTCAGAGAAGAAGTATTTCAGGGAATAGATTCCAAAATGGGTCTGTATGTATTTTGAATTGACCACTCGGGATATGGTGGAGATGTCAAGCCCTGTTTTTTCGGCTATGTTTTTCAAAACCATAGGTTTCAGTTTGGTCTCGTCTCCTTCCACAAAATACTCTTCCTGGAATTCCAGGATGGCTTTCATGGTGTTCAGCAGCGTGTTTTGACGTTGTTTCAAAGCCTCTATGAACCATTTTGCCGAGTCCAGTTTTTGTTTTACAAAAGTAGCAGCTTCTTTACTTTCACGGGAACTTTTGTCTGCTGCTTTCAGAAGCATATCCGCATACCGTTTGTTGATGCGTAGTTCAGGTACGGAAAATCGTGGCAGGGACAATACGGGTTCACCGTCTTTAATTTCCAGCAAAAAATCCGGAACCACCTGTTGGGCCCTGTCCGTGTAGGAGTCGTCCACGTTTCCTCCGGGTTTGGGATTCAGTTTCAGGATTTCTTCAATGGCTTCCTTCAGTTCCTCTTCCGTTATGTTCATTCGGGAAAGGATTTTGTCGTAATGCTTTTTGGTAAATTCGTTGAAATGTTTGTCCAGTATGGTGGCAGCCATTTCCACAGGAGGTCTCTGCTCTTTGTTCCGGATTTGGATCAGCAGGCATTCCCGGAGGTCACGGGCACCTACCCCTGGCGGATCAAATTCCTGAATGACAGATAATGCCTGTGTAAGTTCTTCCTTATTGGCTTCCAGTCCCAGACGAAAAGCCATATCGTCGCTTAACGTGTCCAGGTCCCTTCTCAGATATCCGTCATCATCCAGACTTCCTATAAGGAATAGGGCAATGTTGCGTTCTTTTTCCGAAAGGGTTCTGAACCCCAGCTGGGCTTCCAGGTGCTGGTGGAAACTCTCTTTTACCGAGAATGTGGGAAAATCCTTCTTAATGTCCCGGGACTGGTTGTTGACGTATAATTTGTAGGAAGGGATGGAATCATCGTTTCCGTAGTAATCACTCAGGGATACTTCACTGGAATTGTCTGTCTCTTCTTCGGTTTCTTTGGTTTCCAATACGGGATTCTCTTCCAGCTCTTTTCTGACCCTCTGGTCAAGTTCAAGTGCCGGAAGTTCCAACAATTTAATGGTCTGTATCTGCAGGGGTGACAACTTCTGTTTCAGCTGCAGTTTTTGTTGTAGTGACTGAGATAACATTCAAAATTCAGTTGCTCGATGCAAAGATACATAATTGCATTCTTTTAGGTAACTTTGCCAAAATAAAACTTTTATCCTGGCATATGGAACCCATTATCCCTCCCGTTTCTAGACATTTGCTGGAAGAAGAACTTACAAAAGACCGGCTGGTAAGGTATTCTTCCAGGGGTGAAAACAAATTGTATGATTTCAACGCTCTTGAAGCCCCCAATACCATGCGGGAAGTTGGCAGGCTGCGTGAGATTGCTTTCAGGGCTGCAGGGGGAGGAACGGGGAAAGCCTCGGATATTGATCATTATGACGTTAATCCCGAGGCTCCTTACCGACAGTTGATTGTGTGGGATCCCAAACGAAAGGAAATATTGGGGGGGTATCGGTATATTATAGGGGCAGGCATTCATCCGGAACATCTGGCAACTTATCCCATTTTCCGTTTTTCGGATTCTTTCCTTCAGGATTATATGCCTTTTACCATTGAGCTGGGACGCTCTTTTGTCCAACCCAATTACCAAACATCCAACGAGAACAGGTCCGGTCTTTATGCGCTGGACAATTTATGGGACGGTTTGGGCGCTTTGATAGTACGTCATCCCTGCATGAAATATTTATTCGGAAAGGTGACTATGTACCGCTCTTACAATCAACAGGCACGTAATTGTCTCCTTTTTTTTCTGAACAAGTATTTCCCGGATCCCGACAATCTTGTGAAAGCCATTGAACCGTTGGATTTCAATGAGGAAAACCCTTATTACAAAAACCTTTTCCGGGCGAACCAATACGATGAAGATTATAAATCTTTGGTCCAGGAGATACGATCTTACGGGGAACGGATCCCTCCGCTGATCAATTCCTATATGCGTATTTCACCTAATATGCGCGTTTTCGGAACAACGCTTAACAAGCATTTCGGGGATGTGGAAGAAACAGGGATATTGATAACCATTAAGGATATGTATCCGGACCGGGTGGGACGTCATATGAATTCCTTGAGGAATTTTGCCGAGAAAGTCAGGCTGAAATGGTGGCATCGGGAAAATGTATCTGAAACTCCTTGTGATTAGAGCGGCGGATAACGAATGATTTCGCGGGTAATAAAAGCTTGCGGGTACGTGTGACGGATCCGTTGCATGAATCTCACGGCTTCGCTTTTTGTTCTGAAATCTCCTACGGTAACTTTGAAATAAGGATTTTCGTAAATGCGGTAAACCGCAACACCGGGATGTGCGGTGGAAAAATCTTCCACGATTTGCTCTGACTCGGCCCTTGCCGTCTGCTTGTTGTCAAAAAAGATCCGAACGCGAAATCCTTCCATTTTTCCCCGGGAAAGTCGATTGGCCGCCACATCCCGGTTGACCAGGTATTCTATGGAATCCGACTGGATGATGTCCAGTCGGTTCCCGTTAGGTCCGGCTTGTCTGAAACGATCAAATACATTGTGGCTGACTACCACGGAATCACGATCCTGTGATACGCCTTGAACGGCAAACAGGCATATGAAGAGTAGTGATAAAACCAGGGCAACGGGGATTTTTCTCATAATTCCAGAAGTTTTTTGGCCGGGATGTTGTTAAAACGCAGTTTCCGTTTTATCCCTCCGGTTTTAAAAGTGGCGTCAAAAGAAAGTTTTATCTCATCAAGCAACGATTCGTCCAGGTCGGTGAAGCCCGAAAACAGAGCAGACATATCGCTGATCTTCAGCGACATAACTCCCTCATTGGTGGATACGCTGCGGGGGGCAAAAACAAGGGTTGAATCCAGGTTAAACTCGGCAAGTTTCTTGTCTTTCATGTTCAGGGTACCGTTCATTCCGGTGAGTTGCAGACGTCCCCCGGTGGGGTTGTTCAGCGTGGCTTTGATCTTCATCCGGGCGGTGGACAGGCTTGTCATGTTGAATTGACTGATGGAGATGTTTTCCAGCGAAACTTCCCTGTAGCGGGAACATCCTGAAAGAACGAAAACGACCAGTATACAGAGAATAACGCTTTTTCTGTTCATGTTACAAAGGTATACAATTAGGGTGAATATGCTATATTTGTGCCATGATTCCATTTTTTATTGAAACTTACGGCTGCCAGATGAATGTGAGTGATTCAGAGGTGGTGGCCAGACTTCTTTCAGATAGCGGTTATCGGCAATGCGAGCGCCTTGAGGATGCTCGGATCATATTTGTAAATACGTGTTCAGTAAGGGAAAATGCCGAAAAGCGTGTGATGGGCAGACTGGATCTTTTTGCCCGCATGAAAAAGAAAGATCCGGGTCTGAAAGTGGGTGTCTTGGGTTGTATGGCCACACGACTGAAGGAAAAACTCCTGGCCCATCCGGCAGTGGATTGGGTAGTAGGGCCGGACAGTTACCGGAATTTGCCGGGAATGCTGGGGTCTGCCGTGGCGGCTCCCCTGGAAGTCAATCTTTCGCTGACCGAGACATATGCTGATATCAAACCGTTCCGGGGGGAACATCACGGAATATCTGCCTTCGTGACCATTATGAGAGGCTGCAATAATATGTGCGCTTATTGCATCGTGCCTTATGTGCGTGGAAGGGAACGCAGTCGTGATCCGTTTTCCATTGAAGAGGAAGTTAAAGATCTTTTTGCCGAAGGGTTTCGTGAAGTGACTTTGCTGGGACAGAATGTCAATTCTTATTGTTGGAAACCGGACAATCATACGAACCAGGGTGCTTTTGCTTCGGATCGGGGTGACCGGCCTGACTCTCTGACACCTGAAGACGGACAGGCGCCGGTAACTTTTGCTCAGTTGCTGGAAAGGGTGGCCGCTATATCGCCATTGTTACGTGTTCGGTATACTACTTCACATCCCAAGGACATGCAAGACGACGTATTGTATGCCATGGCTGCGCATCCAAATATCTGCAAACACATACATCTTCCGGTGCAGAGCGGAAGCAACAACATGTTGAAAAAAATGAACCGGGGCTATACACGGGAAGAATACCTGGACAGAATCGCAGCCATACGCCGCATTTTGCCGGGATGTACCATTTCTTCAGATATGATCAGCGGGTTTTGCTCGGAAACGGAGGAAGATCATGCGCAAACCCTTTCTTTGATGGAAGAAGTCCGTTTTGATCAGGCCTTTATGTTTCATTATTCCCAAAGGCCCAATACACTGGCGGCCAGGCATTATCCGGATGATGTTTCTGAAGACGTGAAAATCAGGCGATTGAACGAAATTATTGCATTACAAAACCGTTTGTCGCTGGAAAGCAACCGGGCCGATGTGGGAAAAGTGTTTGAAGTGTTGGTTGAAGGGGTCTCCAAACGTTCCGAAGAATTTTTCTTCGGACGGACAGGAACCAACAAAGTATGTGTTTTTCCCAAAATGGACAGCCGGGTGGGTGATTATGTAAAGGTGCACGTAAATTCGTGTACAGCAGCCACATTAAAAGGTGAAATTGTTACAGAAACCCTATAAATCGTTGGCATGAACTCATAAACCTGCAGTTACACCTATGAGCAATCGTTAAAGAAAACCAATAAATTATGACTAAAATCAAAACCACCTATCTTGGGGATCTTCATGTTGAGGCCATTCATCTTGATTCCGGGTCCCGGATTGAAACAGACGCCCCCGTTGATAATCAGGGAAAAGGAGAACTTTTTTCACCAACAGACCTTTTTGCTGCCGCCCTGGCATCTTGCATGATAACCATAATGGGCATATCTGCCCGTGATCAGGGTTTTGCACTGAAAGGAGCATGGGCGGAAGTAGAAAAAATTATGGCAGCCTCACCCCGCCGTGTAGCTGAAATTATTATAGACATATACTTCCCGGACGGAAGCACATACGGAGACCGTGAAAAAAGGATTATAGAAGCCGCCGCAAAGGCCTGTCCTGTTTCCAATTCGCTGCATCCTGAAGTCAAAAAAACACTTCGGTTTCATTACTAAAAAAAAATAACTACATTTGTTGCCCCGTTTACCAAAAATTGCCCGGATGGCGGAATCGGTAGACGCGCTGGTCTCAAACACCAGTGGCCGCAAGGCTGTGCCGGTTCGACCCCGGCTCCGGGTACTAACATAAACAGCAAAAGCCCTGATTCATAAAGAATTGCAGGGCTTTAATTTTTTACTGGTGAAACTATGGTGAAACATTTTCCTTTTTAGGGGAAAATCTTCTTTCAAGATCAACCCTAAAGCAGGAATATAGCGTATTTATTTTAAACCATGTCTTTAATTTGTTTTACGTAATCTACGAATTTTTCTGCCGGTCTAGCAAATAGCTCAACATCATAGATATAGAGTCTGAATTTTTTCATAACCTTTGTTGAAAATAATTCATAAAGCTCATCATCTAATATGAGATATGAGCGATAATTAAAAGGAGTGTTTGAGCTACTTGAATAATATGTACATGATACATCTAAATTTGGTTTTTCGAGTCTAGTTCCATCTTCAAATAAAACAATAAGTCCGACTTCACCATAATGTGGGCTTGAACTATTGGTCTGAAACATTATGTACATAAAAGAACTCCCAGATTCGAGTATAACTTTGTTAATCTCCATTCCGCCATTCATACTAGGCATCATTAATGGTGAAGTAATTGTTATATCCCCAGTCATATCATCATGGGTACGTGTGAAGCCTCCAGGAAGTGTGGCGTCTTGTTTACTACATCCACTCATCAACATACTGAATGCAAGAAAAAATAGAAGTTTTGTTTTCATACTTAGAATTAGGTTAAAAAATATTGAATACTAATGATTTAATGACAAAAGATCATATGAGGTTGGTTATATTGGGATTATTGTGTTGCCTTCTTTTCTCTCAAAAATTTCACATATTTTTCATTTGGCATGTCTTACAAACATTGTAGTAGTGGATATGTATATCTTCTAAGTGTTCATCTATCCGAACAATTTGTCCGAACAATTGATTTACAATTAAATAACAGTATTATTTTGTATATTAGTGGCGTAAAATATTAATTTTACAATATCTAGTCTAAAGTTATAAACAATTTTATTACTAAGTGTTATGAAAAAAGTTATTGTAACAGGTGCTTTTACATTCTATCTAAACGACAAATTTTGTTGTCATCCAAATATACAATAATTTTTTTATTCGGGTATAGGTAAGTATTATAATTCAGAGACCTTGTCAATAAACAAGACCAATTAGCCTGTATTTGACATTAATCCCAGCCACTCTGCATTCTGTTTTTGTTTAGATGGTTCATGACAACTATTCGAAGCGTTGCCGGTAGATTCTGGAGCGTAAAGAGAATGACTGATGCCTCGGCTCATACCTCGGTTAACATCTCGGCTTTAAATAAGATCCTTTTTGGAAGAAATTTTTGTCCACTACG
>Ga0209510_1000566_pt1 | contig 49371 bp, 49 predicted proteins | sample BiotimSIPDNA_FD_185749 | JGI IMG/M metagenome (GOLD analysis project Ga0209510, IMG submission 185749) | Anaerobic biogas reactor microbial communites from Washington, USA - Biogas_R1 time_0 SIP DNA (SPAdes) (version 2) | ecosystem: Engineered > Bioreactor > Anaerobic > Unclassified | place...
GTCGGCGAACGGCAAGGAAACATGTTCAAGGTACATCTCAACGTCTATAAACTGGGCGTTCAACATCTGGAACAATGTGTCGTTTATGATCTGCTTGTAAACGGGCGTATTTTTGCCTTCGCTCACCACGATATCGAAATCCAGTCCCTTGACAAGATCAGGCCTGTAAAGTCTACTGTTCTCTGCCAAAGTCCTCCCGTTTATGGCCAGATACCTCTCTTCCTTGTAATACTGTGTTATAATTTTCAACATCTTGTAGTTCCTTCTCGCCAAGAAAGAATTGAAGGTGTTCATGTAGTCCAATGTGTTCAATGAGGCGTTTTGGGCCTCTTGGGCGAACCTGCTGGACGGTGTGCCACTTTGCGGGGCTATCCCTTGTATGGCCCCATGTACGCCCGAAATGTCCTGTATAAGCTGTAATTGCAGCGCCAACATCTCGGACATGCCCATATTGGTACTGTTGGAGACTATCTGCTGCGGTACTCTCTGGTGCTTGGTGCTTGGCTTGTATATTATCACCCCGTTGAACCTCGTCCACTCTTCGGCGAACTCATCGGGAGTCGTGCCGTCAGGGATGGCGTCTTCCGGCACCAACAGCACTCCTTTGGCGGAAGCGGACAACATCATATCCTGCATTACTATCATCCTGTTGATATACTTCTGTTGGTCAATAAGGTCTTCCACGAAACCCCAAACATCTCCGTCCAACAATGGATATAACGCCAAAACGTAGGGGTGTTCCTCGTGCGAGTAGGGCGTTTCTCCTTCGTACAGGCAATAGCCGGTAGGGGCAAGATATTTGACGTACCAAAACTCTTCATATTTCTCCTCAGCCTCTATAAGGGGTATTTCCTCGTCCTCCATCCCCTGCGATCTTCCCAACGCCAGCCTTTGTTCGTTCAGTACCGCTATCTCTTTCAGGGGCCTTTTGGTTATGTAGTATGGGTTGTCCATGTCCAAAGGGTCATGCACGTATGTCCTCCATTCTCCTTCCAGTTTCCATATCTCGAACATCCTCGCCTTGTCAAGATCATTGGAAACAAAAAAGTCAAGGGCGTCGTTCCTCCTCGAAGTAAGCCCCGTATAATCGTCATATCCTTCCATTACGGAGGCGTATATCTGCCTTATCCTTTTTTCGTCCTCCTTGTTCCTCGCGAACGTGGAAACTATCTTGTCGACCGTTGTGTCGATTATTTCACCTATAAGCCTTAAATCTTTCAATCTGGGGTCTTTGATGTCGCTGTTGAAGAATATCCTGTGTGGGTTCACGTTATCCACCGTAACGTCCTCTATGTTGCGCTCCTTGATATACTGGAAACCCAGTTTTTGTACGGGCGCGCCGGAGATGATGAACTCTTCGAAACATCTTGGGTCAAGGATATCGAGCATGTTGCTCTGGTGGGCGTACTGTATGGCGTTTGTCAACATCTCCGTAACATCGGAATCGGTTTTTTTCCTCGTAAGGACTATGGACTGCGTTGAGTTCGACAAAAATTGCCCGATAAGGTTTTTCCCCAACTGTCTTATCTTGTTTTGTTTGAGAGGAACCCTTCCCTGCAACTTGAGGTAAGTTCCTTCCGTCATCACGTTCCCAGTCTTGGGGTCAACGACAAGATCGCTCCATTGATCTCCGCTGTAATATTTCCTTCCCCTTACCCTTCTGTTGCGGAACTCCCTGAGACTTGACCAGTACCTTTGGCACTCCCACAATAATTCCATGTTCTTGGCCGTATCCTCGCTATGTAACGTGGTATCGTAAACAACCTGCCGCTGTTTCCTCATGCCTATCTTGGAGTTGGCGTACTTCCTTAAATCTATTTTACTGTCTATTGCTCTCATTTTCTATGGCTTTTATCGTTTCGAGGAAATGCCTCATAATACCTTCTCTCTCTTCTTCGAGTTTCTCCAATGTCAACCTATCGTCCACCTGTCTTATCCTCGCATTCATATCGGAAACCTTCTTTTGCGCCTCTTTCATGGCGTGTATCTTCTTGGTATAAACGGGGGAGTATTTGATCTCCGCTCCGGCTTTCGTGGACAGGTCAACGAACGATTTGTAGTTCTCTATAGCCTCCACCTCATCGTAATACATCCCCATTATCACGTTATCCCACGGCTGTTGTACCAATCTTCTCACCACTGGGAGGTCGTTGACGTTGATACCCTTCAACATCTCCCTGAACAGCTTGTCCCCGTTGATAACGTCAGTCGCTCCATCAATGAACGCTCCGAGAGTCTTGAACGTATCCACCCAGAACCTTCCCCTGCCGCCCAAATAGTATTCCACGACATGTTCCGTGCTTGATGGGTTGATATCGAACATATCCGGTACGGGCCTGTGTTGTTTTCCTTCTTTGCGGAACATCTTGCTCCCCGTTTCGGGGTCGCCGCCTCCCAAGAAGAAAATCCAGTCTGACATCTTCTGCGCCCACTTGCTCACGTTCCTTTGTCCCAATGTTACCTCCGCTACCGTTCCCTCTTGCGCCCTTGTGAACGGCTCTCTCTTTATTGGGAATCCCGCATAGTTCTCGTTAACGGCTATATCAAAGAACGGAACGCCTACGGTAGGGATTATCGGCCGAGCGGAGAACCCTCCCTCACTGTCGATAAAGTCAACGGCGTCAACGGGGGAGATCGAGGAGAACAGGTTGGACAGCGCCTCCCTTGTCGCTTCTCCGCCACTCAAATGGCCCTGCGATATCTGGTAGGATATGACCCCCAACGCGTGGAACCACCTGAACCCGTGCGGCAGGGCTATGGTAACGGCCGTGTCGACTCCCGGAATCAATATAACAAGGTTGTTGTACTTGGTGTAGTTGCTTACCCCGTCCTCGTATCTATTGGTGATCCCGTCCTCATCGTCATCGCCCCACATCGAGTTGAGCATGGCTTCCATGAAGCCCATCGCCATAAGAGTCCCCGCGAGTCCATAGAACGGCTTGGGATTGGTTTTGGCTATCCTGATGATGTTTTCCCCGCCCTGTACCGAAGCGTTGAAGAAGGCGAACAGGCCGCCCATCATTGAGCTTATCCTGCCCTTGCGGTTGAAATTCACGGATATGTTTTTAGCGGCATAAGCGGCCTCTTTCTGTGATTTGCCCATCTCAATGGCCGTCAGGTAAGTGGCGAACCTCGCGAGGTTTTCGCTCCTTATTGCCATGTTTTCGAGCCACTTACCCGCTATCCTCAATACCCTTATATGTGTAGCTTTGTCTAATAATGAATTTGTCCCTTGTAGCCTCTTCAATTCTTTGTTCATGTCAACGGCTATGTCCTCCACGTTCTTCAAGTGGACGTAACCGGTTTCTCCCCCGTGTATCATAAAATCCAGATAGTGCGAATAAACGGGGTTTTTGGGGTCTCCCTTGTCTTTAAGATAGTCGATTATCGCCCTCCTCGCTTCGGGCAGTTTGCCCATGAATATCTTGCTCTGTTCCGTTCCTCCCTGCACATAGTGCGACATCGTGGAATATCCCAAGTCCCTTATCATGTTTATAGGGATAAACGCGGGGTTCTTCGAGGTGAAGTTATTGGAGAGCCATCTCGTAAATTGCGGTACTCTTGTTACCTCCAAAAATTCTATAAGATTATCAGTCCATATTCTCGTCTTGTTCACGAAGTCGGCCACATCTCTGGGCAATACCATAACATACCTCTTCCCGTCTATATAAAACACCGATTCGTGCGCTTTGGCTTGGTACGGTGTTCTCGCTATCTTGTGGCGGTTGTCGGTCTTTGTCCTTACCATCCCGTTGTTGAACAACTCTTGGGCGGGTCTTTCCAGAACTTCTGTATAGTTCCTGTTCCCGTCCTCGTCCACCGTTCCGTCCCACACTTCGTAAACCCTCTGGAACCTGAATATATCTTCCATCTCTGGATTGCCTCTCACCATCCTCGCCAATGTCTGCTTGACCCTGTTCTTTTCTCCCATGACAACGGAAGAGTAGGCCATGTTTATCATGTACTGGACGGGATCATCGGCCTCTGTTGTCCTTCCTTTGGCTTTCTTCAGGGGGTTGACGTTCTTTCCCAAGCCCATCTGGCCTTCTTGGTAGTCTATCATCTGGTCTATCTCGCTCGCCGCGAAGCCTCTCAACGGGACGTAGTTGTCGTACATAGCCTTCATCCGATCATATCCTTCCCTGTCAAGGTATCCGTACTCCAACCATTTTTTGAGGGTGTAGTCCGTGATGTCCGTTACCGCCTTCCAAAGATCATTGATAGCCTTTGTCCCTTCTTCCGCTCCCAAAGTTTCCTTGATCTTGCTTTCGTACCCTTCCGCTCTCCTTATCGCTTCTTCAGTTGAAAGTCCGCCAGATATTTCCCTCCCGCTTTTTTCCTTGTAATAGGCGTTCCTTTCGGGGATATGCTTGGCTTTGAGGTAGTCGTTAATCTCCTTGTAGTTGAGGCCAGTGGCGTTCATGGCCTTGAGAAGGGCGGTTTTTTCGGTCTTGTCGAACGTGTCGATAGCGTTCTTGGCCATGCCATGAGAAAGGTTTTCCCTCATGTAGGCGTCCATGTTCTTTGGGTCAAAGTTGCCCTTCTCCTTGACCAAATCCTGCAATTTTTTCAGTGACAGTCCCCTGTCTTGCAGGTGTTCCACTACCTTTTCCGATTTAGATTGGAGCATATCAACGGGAACATTTGGTCTTTCGGGCAAGGAGTTGAGATATCCGTTCACATCGAACACACCGCCCTTAACGAACTCTTTGGCGGGCCTTATCTCCATTTGCGGCACATCAGGAAGTTTATATTTCTGGTATCTTTCTCTCGCCGGGTCTATGTTCACGTCTATGAAATAGAGATTGCCCGCCTCATCGGTAAGCACGTTCTTAGGATAGACGTCCCACATTTCGACATAGCCATCGGTATATTCCCCGTCAATGATCTTGTACCAGCCTTTGTCCCTGAAATAGTCGTCTATCTGTTGGCGGGAGGCCTCTTTCGTGTTGCCAATGAACGGTTGTTTCAACACAAAACAGAACTCTCCCTCGCTGTTCTCGGAGAACCCTATTATTTCGTACTTAGTTTTAGGAAAATACTTGTTGAAATTTTCTATTCTATACAAGAACGATTCTACGCTCGATATAATAGAAAGGTTGTTGAGCTTTATTACGCTCTTTCGGTCTTTGCTTAGATATACCTCGCTTTCTTGGCCCGATGTGAACCTATATCCATCATCAATGATCTCACTAAGTTCGTTCCTGCCAATCCACGCTCCGGTTTCTTTTGCCCTTACTTCAGCGGTGGCGAGAGCTTGTAGCTTTCTCCCCTCGCTTCCCTCTGCTTCATTATCCGTTGCAGTTGTTCCTCCACTATCTTGCCCCTCTCCTCTAACGTCATGTCGGAGTTCATCCAAGATTCTATGTGTCTCCCGCACGCTTCCTGGTTCGCTACCCAATCTGGGCGCTCGTATGGCATCAGTTCCCTGTTCTCGTTGTTGTCCTTCGCTTCCATGTTGCTCTGTTTTGTCCGTAAATTTAACGTTTTCCGGCGACTTTTCCAAATATTCTCCCGTAATTCTCTTGCCCTCGAACAAGTCCTTTATCGGCATGGAAATCCATTGCTCAAGGGTAAGGTCGCCTGAGTTCTTTACTTTGTTCCCGAACAACTTGACATATACCTGTTTCAACCACCTCTTTATCCTGTCCACAACCGACAAGGCTTCCATGTGGCTAACGGGAGACTCCGCTTTGGCGTTGTCTATCATCTCCTGTAAGATGGCGGGGCCGTCCTTGCCCACCAACCTCGCGTGAACCTCTGACGCTATAAGATCATCGCTGTGCCTTATGTTAGCGTAATTCGGATCGTTGACAACCTTCTCCCATTCCGGAGTCTGTTTCATAAGCTCAACTCCCTTTTCCCATAGTTCCATATCCGTTCTCATTGTGGCTATATCCCAAAGGTGAGTGTATTCGTGCAACTGGCTGTTGGGGTTGATAAGATCGGGGTTCAGGTATATCTTGCCATCTTTGGCGAAACCATAGACGACTCCTTTTTTGTCCTTCAATGCCCTTCCAGTGCTTTTTAATTCGTCGTTTATCTTTGCCTTGTCGGTGATCACCTCAATGCCCGATTTCTCCAACAAGCCGCTTATGGTTTCGATAATGGTGGTATTGGGAGCGAATCCTTTGGATCGTATTGCGCTCCTAATAGAGTTAACTGCTTCTTGCAGCGAATCCCCGTCACTTATTTCAACGGAAACAACATCTATATCCGGGTATTTTTCCGCGAATTCATCTTCGGACATCTTGGGTGTATTGTATTTTCTACCCGAATATCCTTGCGCTGTAATGTTTAATATGGCTTTGGCCCCACTTTCTTCTATATCCGTAGCAAAATTACTCCAATTGGGGTCGTGGTCTTTAATACGGACTAAAACGTCGCCTATTCGGAAGTATGGTGTTGTTCCCGCATCCCTTCCCAATGCTCGCATCAAACCTACATAAAACTTACTCTCGCTCTCCTCGGATAATATTACGTCCTCAGTTGGAGTAATGGGGGTGATAGCCGAGAATGGGTTTTGCTCTGCCGACTGGAACAACGGAACGCCTTCCATGACACTCTCCCTCATTTCTTTTGTGACGGGAATGGATTGTACCGTGGCATATTTGCCCTCTATGTTCTTTTTGTCGACTTCTCCTGTCTCCATGTTTATACCTTCCTCGGCGTCTATTTCGGGCTTAACGTCTATTTGGATCGGCTCCGTCTTGGCGTTGAACGGCTTTCCGAGCTTGTTGGCCGCATTGGGTATAATAGCGTCATAAAACGCTTTCATACCTTCTCCACCGACTTTGAGATCAGCTCCTTTTTTAGCATACATTCCACCAAATGTTTCATCACTTTCTGGTGTGTTGATTATTTTTTGTGCTAAATCTTTTCCTATTATTCCCTCAAGCTCAGATTCTTTTGCATTTGTTGAAACTACCTCTCTTGCATTTGGACTTCTCGCACCTTTCGGTAACGCTTCAATTCGGTATGTTCCATCTTCATTTTTCTTATGGAAAACTACATCCACCTGTTTGCTCAAATCATACCTTTCAGCTTGCATTTCCCCGTTTGTCCACGCGATCCTGTCAAAGCCGTTCTCCGTGGCGTACCTCATCATTCTCCGGAGAGCTAAATTCACCCATTGGTCGGTTTTCTTGAAAGGCATGTCGGGAATAGAATTTTTTTCTACCGCTGATTTTAAGTCGTATTCAGAATAACCATTTGCAAGTAATATTTTATCTAATTGCTCTCTGTTTATTTTACCCGATTCAAATTGCGACAAACCGTATTCAACTTGTTTATCTTCTGATTCATTTAGCTTTTTGTAAAAATTATCCTTTTCTTTTCTTAGCGATTCGGCAATTGCTTTTCTGTTATCAGATTTAAACCCTTCCTTCTTGCCCGTTTGCGCCCAGTCTGACTGAATTTCTTCAATGAATAATACCTTGTTTCCTTCGCTGTCTGTACGCTCGTTGAAACGAATGTGTGCAAGTATGTTCGGTTCGTCAAAGTGGGAAGAACGAAAATTTGAATTAGTTTCCTTATTGTTTTGTTTTGTTCCATCAATAAAATGTCCGTTTACCCTATCACCCGTATGAATATTTGAAATATCATCAATTCCTAATTTTTCTTTTGCGCCTCTCGTATCCAACCATTCATCATTTACTTTTATATTTACTGTTTGGTTTGTAAAGAATGGTTTTTCCGGCATCGTCAACAACAACTCTTTATAGTTCTTGCCACCGGGTAGAACGTATTGGGAGTATTTAGTAGGGTTTATTTCTTCATCTCCTTCGTAAGTCAAATCATCCTCTGCTCTTAATCTTTGAGCTTCTTCGGCAATCTCTCTTTCACTTATATCAGATGGGTCGCTACCATACTTACCACTTAAATCTACCTCTACCGTACTGTTGTCAGAAAATGTAACAGTAAAAACAGTTGCGTATTTTTCACTTACCGGCTCAATAGATTTCACCTCGACTTCTGATGGTGCGCCCTTCTCCACCTCCTGCACCTCGATCCTGTTCTGGTCGATCCAGTCCTGAATGTCAGCCTTGGTGATAATGTTTCCGGTCTGCTTTCTTCTATTATCTCCAACCTCAATTACATGAAGTTTTGTGCCTGAATCATCAAGATCTATCGTATAGACAACCTTTGCATTCTTTGAATTAAATGATTCTCCATCTCCTGTACCATCATATTTTGTCGGATTGCTTTCTATCTCACTTATTGCTTCACTAAGGTTGTTTAGTTCCGGTAGCGCATGAGCGGATAATCCATTACGTGCGTTGACTCTGTCAACGGCAACCCAGTAGCCAGGGTAAAGTTCCCTAATTTCGTAATCATCAACGAAAACAACGCCAAACCCATCATCCAGTTTTGTGTTTTCGTCAATCCATATATTGAAACCGGATATCCAAAACTCACCGCCACGCTCGGCGATTTCTCGCACTTCAGTCAGCAAATCGTCTTTTGAACCATCAAAGCCCTCATTCCCAAACGACCATGAAGACCAACCCCTTTTAAGATCGTCTTCAATATTTGTGGCAATCCTTACATAATACTCTGCATTGTCGTTGTCGAAGGTGTAATCCTCGATTTTCTTTTCAGGAAATGCTTCATCCCATCCCATCCAGTCCAGCTCGGCTTGTTTCGCCCCAAACTTCAATAGGTTTTTCTTCCATTCTTCGGGAGACTTGGCCGTGGTGTCCTTTATTTGTGGTATGCTTTCCAACGCTTTCTCCACCGTGGAATAAAAACCGATAGGGGAGACGACTTGGAATTGGGGTTCCCACAATATATCAACCTCGGGAATGGCTTCTTTTGGTTTCCTTCTGAATAATTTGCTCGCATCGGATGTGTCTATTACGTCCAAGGTAACATACGGGTATTCAACATTGTCTTCTATTGACCCATCATGTACGAACGCTATCCTCGTCCCTATGTTGTTTTTATACGCTTCCTCGGCGATCCTTACCGCATCTTCCATTGTCGCTCCTTGCGGTATCACATCATATCCCGTTATGCTCAGGTTTGATGACAAATATATGATTGCTCCCTTGTAACCGTTGCCCGATAAAAGAGCTTTCGCTATTTGAAACATTTTGTTGGGATCTCCTCTGCCGTCCACAATAATAGATTCCCTCTCCGCGAACAGTTTTGGTACGGCGTTGGGATATTCCATTTCCGTTACCTCGCCATAATCATAATAATCTTGCGGTTCATGGGCTTGGCTGTGCAAATAATCGGTTTCATCCATTCCGGCGCGGATATAACTGAACTTCTCGTGATCTATGACTACATGCCCCAACAGATTGGCGCCGTACAATCTCATTTCCTGTTCTCTTTGTCTTGTCAAAAGAACATCTGCGGTTGATATTCTATGGTTTCCTGAAGGGTGGTTGTGAAGGAAGTACGCTCCGTCGGCTCCATATTTCTTGTATAAGTCAATGATATGGTTTGTGGTGTGCGCTTGTGTGTACCCTCCGACATTGGAGGTTATGGCCGACGTTCCGACTATTTTCCCGTCTTTTACGAATATTACGTGGAATTTCTCTATGTATGGAGACCTGTGGATCGTGTACAATGAAGCCAAATCGGCGGGAGAGGTTATTTCTCTTCCGGTAAAGTCTATGAATCCCGACTCCTTGAAGTCTTGGCGTACAGTTCTTCGCTTGATTTTTCCAGCTCCTTTAGTGTCGCCTCCATCTGTTCTACTTCCGCCTTGAGGTCCTGGATCGAATAAAAAGCCCGATCTTCCACCAATATGGAGTGGGAGAGTAACCTCGTCGATAATTCCGACCGTCTTCTCAATAGCTCGCTCTTGCTCTTGTTCGCTTCCATACGCGTTTTTTAATTCTTCCCCAAATATACTGTTTTCCGGGGTATTTTCCAAATTATAAGCTATTTTGTCCTCGTACAATACAACATTACCATCTTCGCCCTGTTTTGTTTCCAGTACGTCAAATAGGTTGTCGAAGGCTTTGTTTATTGCCGTTCTTTCCTCTCCCTCCGGATACGGCTTGGCGTCATATATCATCTGATAAACGGCGTTGTTGACGCTATGGACCAGATAATCATTCTGTCCTCCCGCTTCTACCATCTTATCGTAAACATACGATTCGAACGCTCTCGCCGACATCTCGGTGTTGGTGCTCCAGTAATCGCTCGACCTTGACTTGTCTATCTCCTTGCTGTCCCTATAAAACGTGGTGGCCACCTTTGACTCATACTTTTCGCCTTCTTTGGCTTTTTTGAGCTCCTCATCCAACAACTGGATGTTTCGCAGGGCGTAATACATTCTCTCGTCGGTCTTGCCCCTTCCGGTAATTTCTTTGTACAGTTCGTCAAGTTTGTTTTGAACTTCGTACGCCGCTACACTGGTAATGTATTTTTTCTTTGTCGGAAGACTTATTCTCTCCCCGAAGTCGTGCGCCTTGATCCTGTCCACCAACTTGTCCCATCTGGCCAATTGTTCGGGTGTGGCGGCTTTTTTCCTCAAACCGTAACTTCTGTCCCTTGATATAACGCCTCTCGTGTAGTCAAGTCCTGATACGATTGATTTCATGGCGCTGTCGATTCTCCGGTTTATTACCGTGTCGTCGTATTCGCTCATCTTGGTTTTGAACCTCATAGCGTCCCAAACCTTTTTCCATGCCTCTTTGACCTCTTTCCTTATATTCGGATTGGAGTTGTAGTCTCCGCTAAGATAGTCCCTGTTAGCGTCTATTTTGGCCTGTATGACCCCGCTTTCATCGGGAACAAACGCCTTTTTGTCCTTCATCCCGAAATAACTGTCAAAGGCGTGGAACCATTCATGCGCCAATGCGCCGGCTCCGTTTATCTTGGTGAGGTTTATTACGCCCCTTTCCGCTTCAAAATGGGCTTGCGCTTTCGATAATCCCTGTCCACGGCTTCCAAAACCTATGGCCAACCTTCCATTTAAAGACAACGCTTTGGGGTCTATCCCTAATACATCGGCCATATCGGCCATGGCGTCATAAGCGAAATTGAGCATCGTCTGTCGTTCGTCGGCGGCTACCCAATTCCCGAACTCTCCGCCCCTAAGACCGAACGTCTCCATGAACATTTCGGGAGTCGCGTTCCCTTTCCTTCTTTCGACCCCTTTTCGTTCTATCCTGTCCAAGTGTGGCCTCTCTATCTTCGGGGACTTCCAGGATATTATCTCCTCGGCGTTATCGGCCATATATTTCATGGCCTCCTCGTTGGTCTTGAACCCTTTTCTGATCTCGTACAACTTCCCTGACGACCATCTCCTGTATATAGAGAACTCTTCCTTGTTGGCGCTGCTCGCATATACCCGGTGGTTTAAGGCCACTTCGTAAATCGGGATCAATTGTTCGGCTTCCTCTTTGGTGTCTATGTTTGTTTTAAGGTCCCTGAACTGGCGTCCTTTTACTATCGCGAGAGTGAATTTGTTCGGATCTAACGGAGTGCGGTTCCTGAATGCCCCAATACGCTCTACCGTGGCCATATTCTCCTGAGAGAACACTTTGTATTTAGCCTTCCATGCGGGCTGTTTCTGTCCTTGTTTCTTCCCGGTCATCTCGTAACCGCTTACGGCGACATCTTTTCTCGCCATTCCAATTTTCTCCCCGAAGTCTTGTATCTTGTTGGCTGTTTCAAGCCCTTCCGCTTCTTCCTCTTGGGACACTTCCTCTCCGGTTCCTTCGACGTTATCCGTTTCGCTCAATGGAAAGTCTAATTGTGTTGTTTCTCCTTCCGCTTGGCGCATCTCCTGTTCCGTTAAGGTTTCGGATTCTACCGCTCTGGTGTCGGGGGTTGTGCCTGTTGCTTCTGTTTCAGCCACTCTTGGTATTCTATCTCCGCTATCTCCTCTCTCAACTTCCTCTGTTCTATCTCGGGTGTCGTCCCATTGGCTTTCGCTCTCAGGTTCAACAATATTTCTAACCCTATCCGTAATTTCTGTTCTCGCGTCAGCATTTTCGATTATGTTTTTAATTTCGTTAATTCCTTGCTCGCTTAGGTTATAAGGGAACACGGTGAACCATCCTATATCGTTCTCCAAATCTTCGGAGATACGAGAGAAGTCAATTTCTCCGTTATCGTAATATTCCTCAAATATAGACAATAACTGTTCATCTATAACATCATTACCGGTAATTTCGCTGTTTTCTACCTCAAAATCGGTATTTTGTTCGGCTTGGATATTCTCCGGCACTTCCGGCTCCAACGGTTTGTTCTGTATCTCGTCCAGTCTCTCCCTTATGCTGTTCTTGCCGGAATGTGACCTTATCACCTCAAAAACGGCGTTTTCCATGTCCATAGGCCCGTCAAGGCCCCTCAACAGGTGGGGATAAGAGGCGAATATGGAATTTTCGTTCAGAGCGTCGAGACGTTGGCCCTTTTTGGAGTACATCCATATATTTTTCCGCATTTCCTCCCTGCTCTTGCCGAAGTGCGTATAATAGTCGTCCATGCTCATCCGTCCGCCACCCAAAAAGAACTGCAAAACCGCCTCCTCAAAGGATTGCGGCTCTTTGATCAGCCTTTCTTGGTCGGCCTTGCTCATCGGCCAGCCTTTTCTCTTGCTCCTCGTGTTTATTGGTTTTGCCGTGTCGGCGGCCTTTGTTTCGGGTACTACTGTTTCCACTTGTGTTTCCTGAACGGGCGGTCGCTCCTGTACTTGTTCCAGTTGCTCGGTAGTTTCTCGTGCTTTGTCCGTTAGCTCCTGTTCCCGTACAGGAGCGATAATGTTCCGCACTCCGTCCAAAAAAGCCAGCCTATCGTTGAGTTTCTTGATTTCTCTCGCCTTTTTAATGGGGTCTTTGCTCTTTCCGGCCTTCTTTATGTCCTCGTTTATGTTCTTTATGAACTCGTCCACGATGGAAACAGAGGTCTCCCCGAACTCTTGTTCAAGGGCTTCGGCGTAAGTCCCTGTTTCCGTTATCTGGTTGTAGTCAATGTTGCCCTCTTTGTCTTTCGGGTATTCTACTTTTTGCTGCTCTTGTTCTTGTTCCTGTTCCTGTGGCTGTGTTTGTTCAACGGGAGCCGCTTGTTCCTGTTCCTGTTGCGTTGTTGGCTGGTCAACCTCCTCTGTTCCCGTCTCCGGTGTTTCCTGTTGGACTTTCTCGGCGGGAGCGGCCTGTTGCGTGTCGGCGGGGGTAGGGGCGTTCATAGCCTCTTTAACTTCGTCTGGCGACCATAATTCTGATTCTCCCGTGACATAGCCCTCCTCGTTGAGCCTCGAAACGGCCACCCCGTCCGTGCTTACTTCCTCTATGACGTACCTTATCCCGTCCTCAGAGAATATATCCCCCTCGTTGAGGCCGGACAACTCTTTGGCCATTATGTTCATCGCGCTTTGGGCCGTTTCCCTCATGGTGTTTATCTGGGCAGCTATATGTTCATCGGCTTTTACCGTTGTCATGGCCACCTTGCCCGTCTCCTTGTCCACGTCAAGATCGGAGACCATCTTCATGACCTTTTTCCCCGTGAGCTTGCCTTCGGGGTCTATCTCCAACAGTACCACCTCTTTTTTGCCCTCGTTGATGGCGTCTTTGAGGACATATCTCGGCTTTTCGGCGATATCTCCCGAATCATTGGCGAGGGTGACAAAAGAAATCTCGTCCGTTCCTTCTCTTGTCATCTCTTTGGCTTCGTTGGCTATTCTTTGCTCTTCCGATCTGGCCTGTTCCCTTATATCGTCTAAGGTGGATTGTTTTTCGGTTGTAGTGTCGTCTGTGGGAGGCTTAACAGGGTCTTCTGTTCGTTGTCCATCACTCGGCCTCTCTTTGAACTTTTTCGCTACTCCCTCGATAGCGGAGAACCCGCCTCCCATTCCCATGCCCACGATAAGAGCGTCAATTGCGCCATCGCTTATTTTTCTTGTTGGGTCTTCTCCCGTGTATTTGGCGACAGCGTTTTGTCCCAATGTTGTGAGCAATTCAGAAACACCCTCTCCAACGGGATTGAACCACACGCCGAACTTTTTGAACGCCTTGCCTATAAGGTTCTTTGTGGCTTCGGAGTTTATAGCGGCTTTCAGTCCTTCAGGCCCTTTGGCTTTCAGTATAGCTTTGAACTGGTCACCCATTTGTTTGGTAAAAAGAGCTTCAAAGAACCATTCAAAAACTCCCTGACCAACAGCGTCAATAATCTTTTTGTTGGCCATCATATCTTCCCTGTCCTTTACTTCATCATAAGTAACCGAACCTGTGCCTAATCCCAAAAGTGCCGCTCCTTGTTTCGTGAACGCCGCCAGTATTGTTGGAACCAAGCTCTCCGTAACTCCATAAGCCGTTGCCCATATCGCTTTTTCAATGTCCCCCTCTTTGATGTAATCCCAAATTTCCTTGTCGGTATAGGTCATCTGCTCCTTTAACTTCTGCTGGTTGTCCTCGAACCATTTTGTCAGCTTGCTTTCAGCGAGGTTTTCCCCGTATATGAATCCCTGTTCAAATTGTCCTGTTTTCGGGTTGAACGCCGGGGCTTGCAGGGCTTCCCATAACTCATTGCCTTGTTCTACCGTCATCTTTCCCTCTTTGACCGCCTTGTTGATCTGCCTGTTCATTCCGGGAAACTGTATTCTCGTGGAAATATCCGCCGCCAATCCTCCCAGTCCTTGCGGTGTTTTGAGGGCCATCTCTCCCGCACCGAGAACCGATACGCCCAAAGACCTGCCAAGATCGCCCCACTTGTTCTGTTCCGTGATTTTTTTGATTTCTTTGGCGTCTTCTTCGGGGAGTTCCCCTTTTTCTACCGCCTTGTCAAGTTTCTTGTTGAATATGGCGGCCGGTATGTTGCCCGCTATTCCCCTGTAAATGGGCAATGAACGGCTTGTGTTCGTTTTTTGCCGCTTATCCAATATCTCCTCTGTCGGCAGTTCCGGCATGACAGGCCTTTGGAGTTGTTCACTGAGTCCGAGACCTTCCGCGAAAGTGTCGTAATCTTCCGGCAAGCCCATGATATTGGGATTGGATTTCAGGGATTTGAACAACACTTCGGCCTTCTCCTTGTCGTAAAACACGTTCCTTAGGGTCGTACTGTCCGGCAATCCCGCTATATTGGGGTTCGCCTGCAAAGATGATATGAATGTTCCCAGCTTGTCTTCCATTTCCTTTCTCCTATGTTCTACCACAACCCGAGAACGGACAGATCGGTCTGCCCTGTTTCGGGGTTATATGTTTCTCTCGCTATATCTTCTATTGTAGGCTGGCTCGTGGGCGTTGGTGCCTGCCCTGTCGCCGCTTCCCAATCTCGCTGTTTCTCCTGCCAATCCCTGTAACCTATAACGTCACTGTACTCGCTGTTGAGCCTGTTCATCTCGTTTTCAAGTCTCTTTTGTACCCTCGCCTTCTTGTTCTCTCCCCAAGAGGGGTCTATCTTGTACCTCTCTATGGCGGCGTTCACGTTGTTGTCGAATGTCTTGAACCTCCTCTCTTCGGGTTTCTCCGGCTCGGGGAATCCTTTTGTCAGCAACTGCGGGTAATACTGTAAAAAGAACTCCGGGAAGTTTCTTATCGTCTTGATGAGGTCTTCGTCTCTTATCAGTCCGCTCTTATCTATGTTTGCCGTTGACGGGAGTGTCTCGTAAGGATACTTCTCGGCGAACCAATCCCTGAAGTCTGACAACAGGTTTATAGCCTCTGTCTTGTCTATCTCCACTTTCGTGTTCAACGGGTCGTCATAAGAGGATATAGTGAGAGTGTTGGCCTTCTTGTCGGCTTCCTGCTTTGCCGCCTGTTTGGCCTGTTCCTCTTTGTATTTGAGTTGTTGGAGCGCTACCGCTCTTTTGTGGGCCGCCTCTTCTTTTTCCGCTTGGTAGGCTCTTTCGTCTTCCTTGACCGTTTTCTGGTAGGCCCTTTCCTCTGCCTTGACGTCCCTGTCTTTTCGCTCTTTCGCCTCTTGATCGGCCAACTGCAACTGTCTTTCCTTGTCCCGCAACAACATTGAATACCTTTGCTGCTTCAGCTTGTCGGCGGCGGTAAGGTAATCGTCTTCGGCTTTCTGCCTCTGTTCAAGGGCGTTGGTCAGGAACGGACTCGGCTCTCTCTTGGAAACATCTGCCCCCGCGAACGCCCCTACGGTCTCTCCCAACAGCTTGAAGGTATCTCCCAATAGCTGTGTCTTGGCCATGTTCCGCTGCGAGGCCAACTGCTGTTGTTTGCGTTTCTCCAGCTTTTCCTCTTCTTTCTCCCAATCTATGACCGATGAAAAAGGGTAGCTGTCTGGCGGGTATGTTCGTGTCTGGGCGAAGTCTTCCATTTCCTTTGTCTTTTTATGCTTTTAAGTCCGTTGCCGTCTGTTCGATGACGTGGAACTTGTCTATCTCTTTGTATATCTTCTGTACGGTGGCTATCCCCGTCCCCAAGGCGAGGAGGGAGAAAACAAGTATCAACACCAGCACCAGTCTGGGATATTTTTTGGCTATCCTGTACTCTTCGAGGTCTTTTTCAATGTTGCTGACCCTTTTCAATACCCCCTCAAACTCCTTGTTCTGCGGGCAAGTGGTGGCGTGGGCCAGTTCGTTCTTTTCTATCTGGACAACTCTCTCCGAAAAAGTGTTCAAATTGGTCTTCAACTCCGTGATATCCTTCTGGATATACTGAAGTTTCAGGTTTATCGAGGCCAATGAGGCCTTTAGCGATTCTGTCGGCATTTTATTTGTGTTTTCGTTGTCCATTTCTTAATTATATCTTTTTACCCAGTTTTTGTTTCTGAACTTGTGGTCGATATAGTTTGAAGTTCTGCGCTTGTAAGCTAAGAACTAAAAAGAGGGTCAATATGAGTGTTATCGCTTTTTTCATAACATATTTTATAATGCGGTAGCGTGCGCCTCCGCGCTGTTAGTCGTGTGTATATTTCTACTTGATATATATCTTATCTTGTAGTAGCGTGTCTGTCCAGTTGGTACGGTAGCCTCATATGCCTCTACCGCCCCCAATGTCGCAATATCGGTAAATGTCACGTTGTCCGTGCTTTCTTGGATTACCACGTTGGTAACGGTATAAGGAGAGTATGTGGTTACGGGCAACGTCCAAGCGAGGTCTATCTTGCCAGCTCCAGCCGTGGCCGTTAGGGTTGTTGGTACATAGTTACTCCAATAATCGCTTCCCAAATGTTCGAGGACGGGGAGCCATGCGTCTTGGAAATCAGAAAGTTCTTGATCGGTTAAATATGCGCCACAAAAAATCATGGATACCCTAGATTCGCATCTAAACTTAAAACTATTATCCGCTATATCTTGAGACGCAGAATTAACCGTTTGTTTTGTAAATCCTATATTAGCAGTATGTTGTGTGGAATTATTCCGGCGCATAGAAATAAAGTTTCCTTCATCTATCGCAAATAACAAAAAGTGTCCAGTATCCAATGAGCCATTAACACCACCAGTCAAACCACTTGGAGCCTCTCTTAACCTAATGGCTTGGACTGGTTGCAATAAATATATAATTTCATTTGTACTACCAGTAGGATGTAATTTGACATTAACATATACTGATAAAGAGGCATCTTCTTTTTTGAAATTATAAGTACCACCATCTCCCGGATTAAACCCAGTATCTATATAATTAGTAGCATCCCCGCTCCACCCTTTATATGGCGTAAACGTAGGACTATTAACTTTAACGCCCGTCTTTGTAGGATCGTTAAGATATAACAAAGATTGCTGTTCTGTTGCTAAAGTAAGCATCATACAATCCATTTTGGCTATCTGTGTTGCCGTAGACCAAATTGCGTCGTCAATTACATTCTTTTCATCAGAAGGTAATTGTTCGGTCATAGCCGCGAAGTATGCGGTCGATATCGTATTGAACATCAATTTAGTTACAATCGTCCCCACGCTCGAAATAACGCTACCAGATACGAACCTGACCATGAAGTCATAAGAAATGCCCTGTGTCAGTCCAGTTTTCTGGTAGGTGGTCGTTACCCCATCTGTGATGTAGGTAGCCAAAGACCAAGGAGTCGTACCCGTGACCCTGTAATATAACTTAGCCTTAACGTTGCTGTAAGGGAAGTCACCCGACGAAGGATAAGCGAACTCAAGGTCTATCGCCGTGTTGGAAGCTGGTGTCGCCGTGAGGGTGGCGTCGGAGAAGGAATGTTGGACAATGTTTCTGCCGCCGCTACCGTTTATACGGTTTATTTTGTTCAGTATGTTAAGAGAGTTTATCATCTTAATTTGTTTTTCTTTTTTTTAGTCGCTCTTTCTCCCAAAATTCTTTTTCTTTTATATATTTTCTTTTTAATACATATACATATACATATACAGCGAGTTTTGCGAGGGTCTGCGATCCCACCGTCTCGCACATCTCGCACGTGCGAGTTCTGCGAGATTCTGCGAGAATTACTCTACCTGCGCCACATTGGCCACTCCCCCGTATATCGCTATCTTATGCCCCTGCGGTACGGGCTGGTACATCTCAGACCCTTCCTTTATAGGGATAGATGTCGCCGTTGCCGTTGGGTTCTCGGCTATCTTGAACCGCACCGTCCCCGATACGGCGTAAATCCTTATCACCCTTGAAGCAATGGCGGTAGAGTTCTGCGCCGAGCCGCCGCTACCGTCTATCTCCTCGCACGTTCCGAGTTTCACGGTCGCCACCGGATTGCCGTTTTCATCGTATGGTTGTCTCATTTTATCGTGTTTTTGATGTTATTGTACCTTAACCTGCCCCAATAATTTTGAGGCGTTCTTGAATATGTCGTCAGAGAGGTATTCCCTTCTCTGTTGGTATGTCAGCGGGTTATGCACGAGAGGCGTTTTCTTGTTCAGGCCGTCCGTTCCCGTGTTGCTCCCGGCCCCAACGGCCAAAGAGGAAGACAGCAAATTTCCCGAGTTGCTTATTAGGTTGCTCCAATTTTGTCTCTTGTCTTGTAAGTTCTGCGCCTTGAGACCGGCGAGGTTCAAGTCCTTCGTGTCATAGATGTTCTGGATGTTGTCCTTCCTCTCTTGTCCTCTCGCCGCCAAGGACAAACCGGTATCGGCGTAAACCTTTTGCCCTTCCGTTACGGAAGCGAGGGCCGCCTCATCGGAGGCTCCCCTGATGGCGTTGGCCTGTCCCCGCGCCTGTGCCTGTTCTTTCAGCCTGTTCCTGAGCAGCTGCATTGTCGCCTTGCCCTCGTCCGTGTCAAGGATGTTCGTGTTGTACTCCCTGTCGTACCAAGTGTCGGCCTTCCTCTGCCTGTCTCCCAAATATCTTTCGTACTTTTTGTTCGCCCTCGCGCTCCCCACGGTGCTGCCGACAAGCCCCGCGGCGGAGAGGATAAGGGATATTATAGCGGCTGTTCCCATGTTCGTGTCAGTTTTCCCGAAAAATACGCAACAATCTGGTTGACAGGTTGGCGATTAACCATATTTTTAGGTTAATTAACCAATTAATACGGTTAGCGATACGGAGAAAAAAACCCTTTATGCCTTATATTTGTGGGATAAATCTGGATAAACATGGAAGAAACAGCCCAAAAAACCGTGCCGGCGAAGGCAAAGACGAAACGGAAGTACAAGACGACGAGGTCGGCCAAAGACCTCACGGAGGCCCAACAGCGGATAATACTCGAAAAACTCAACCTGAGCGACTGGAACGTAACGAAAACAGCGGCGGAGATGGGCATGACGAGGCGGCAGCTGGACTACATAATCAGGAAACACGGCCTGAAAGCCTATTGCAACAGCGGCGAGATGGCGAAGATCGCAAAGGACATAGTTATACGGCACATGGAGGATTTTCTCGACGCGGCGGACAGCGCGAGAACAGAGGCGATAGAGAGGGTAAGGGAACTGATACCGCATATAACGAACATCAGGGACTTGATGCTGATAGTGATGGAGTTGACGCGCTATATTGACGGCGAGAACCCTGAAATCGGCTCAGATGGCAAAGCACAGGCGGGGAGCCTGCTGAAAGAACTGCAAAAAACCTACAACACACAGATAAACTTCAACTTAGATGGAAAGAAAAAGGATAACGCTATCGGGAATTAACAGGAGCGATCCCGATTCCCTCGTTCCTGACGGGGCGGCTATGGAGATAATAAACTTGCGCCCGAAAGACGGGGCGTTCCGGCCCGTTGGCACAAAAAAATCTTGGCTGGCGGAGGCAGGGGACGTGGCCTACCTGCACGAGATAGATGAGAGGTACATGGCCGCTATTTTCTACGATTCTACGGGCGAAACGTGGTCTTACACGGTCTATGATGACGGCGTAAAGGGGAGTTCTTATGCGATAGCGGGAGGGGATATAGAGCAGTTGCGGGCAGTATCTTCCCTGAACAACACTCTCCTGTTGGTGCTGGACGATTCCGGCGACCTTGTTCCTCTTAAACTTGTCTTTGACCGCGACACGGAGAAGTACAGGGTATTTACCGGTCTGCCCGATCTCCCGCTGTTCGCCGTATCCTCAGAGGCGGTCACGGACGATAATTGGGAAACATACGCCCCCGCGCAATCGGTAGAATCTCTTATAGATAAGATATATTCTTTTGTGCTAAAAAAAATAACAGAAGAAGCTGACACGTACTATTCCGGCCCCCTGCTCCTGATGTTCGCTTGGGAAATGGCCGATGGCACGGAGGTGAAGCAGTCCGTTCCCCTTCGGTGGTCAGGTTCAATATTGACTTCTTCAATTAGTGGCGGTTATATTAAAATAAAGTGGGAAGCAAGAAAAATAAAATTAACTTGTTTTTCGTCAAGCGCGGATTTGAATACGATAGCTGTTACTTACAAGGACATTATTTCATCATTAAATATTTACATAACTAAAATGCAGGCTCCTATACCCGGGAGCATAAGTTACGATTCAAACGGAAATTTTATTCCCACTGAGCTTTGTCCAACTTTCACGACCATCACAGGGGAATCGCTGGCGGACGAGACCCTGTTCTATCTTCTCAAGAAAGTTCCCCTCAAAGAACTGTCTAAAACCTTTACGACAGAGGGATACGTCCTTGAAGGGCCTTTTGGCAGCCTCGCCTCGAACAGTTCGTTGACGGTGAACCAAAATTCTCATCATTCAATTTCAGCGCATAATTTATTCTCTTACAACAGCCGGATTTTTCTTTCTAACACGAGAACAAAACTGTTCAAGGGGTTTAATTTGGACGGCTATATAATACCGCCTGTTCCCTCTTATTTGGGCGTAACAGGGGGCAATTCCTACTATTTAGGGGCAGAAATAGACATAGACACATCGGAAGGACTTAAAACGGTATTTAGCGGGTGGAGTTCGGCGGTAAACTACTATATGGACAATTCACAGTACAATTTTATCCTGTTCCGGTTGCGGAATTTTTACGGCTACCCGGATTCACGGGCGACAATCATGAGGCTGTTCTATAAAAACAGTTCTGGCGCTATCTATTTGTTCCGCACCTTTGCGGCGACAAAGGTAGAAGGCTTCAATTATTGCGTGTTCCCCGAAACTGCGAGAAACATGGGAACATATTTGAACATGATGACGGCTACCCCTTTGTCCGGCATTAACGACACCTACACGGACACAAACAGGGTACAGGCCACCGCCCTCGACAATATATTCTCATATCCGGCGGAGAACTCTTACCGGATAGGGAACGGGGAGGTGCTGGGGCTTTCTACTAACGCGATAGCCCTGTCAAGTGGGCAGTTCGGCGAATATCCCCTTTACGCTTTCACTTCCGAAGGGGTCTGGACTATGCGGACAGGAGACGGGGCAACGCTAATAAACACGGTGCGGCCCCTTTCCCGCGACATTTGCGACAATCCCGCCTCTATACTGCAAATAGACGGCGGAACGATCTTCAAGACCGCAAAGGGCCTGATGATGGTGGCCGGAGCGCAAGTGATAGAACTCTCCGAAAAGGCGGAAGGAAACTATAAAAACAACATAAGGGAGTTGGGCAACTATAAGGAGGCCCTTTCTGACCCCCTTATATCGGGAATACACGGTTATCTATGCGCTACCGATATTCTTACCTATTTGTCGGGAGCTTCCCTGTCTTACGACCACATAGAGGAGGAGATCATCTGTTCAAACCCCCAACACCCTTACAGCTGGGTGTTCAGCCTTAAATACAGGGCGTGGCACAAGATATCTGAAGTATTCGCCGGATTCGTTGCGAAGTTCCCCAAAAATTTCGGGAAAAAACATGAGGGAGGGAACACGATACTGTACGACCTCACGGCGGAGGAGTATAACGACGATATACCCGTCCTGTACGAGACGAGGGAGATGAAGATAATAGGGGCGGGGTACAAGAAGATAGCGAGGTCTCTCGTGGGCTGCCAACTCGAACACAACGACATTGATTACAGGGTCACGGCCCAGCTTTACGGTTCCCCAGATAACCTGAAATGGTTCAGGTTAAGCGCTTCTAACGCCTTCGGTAACGCCTCTGACATAGTTCTGGGCAGGTCTTTGTTCTCTTGCAGGCGCTATATCTGCCTAATAACAGGGAAAGTCAAGGAAGGTTCTTATTTTACGCACATAGAAGCCGATCTCGAACCCCGTTACTCCGACAAACTCAGGTAATCCCCTTACTTTGTCAACTTTGTAAAGTTTTTACGAAAACCTAAGTGACTCATAATTACTTTGTTATGTGTCAGATAATTTTTATTATGTCAAATAGGAATCTTTTTTCGCGCCATTTTTGTCAACTTTTTTGTAAAATTTGTAAAACACAAAAAAACTGATCAAAAGTGTCAATTTCTCTCATATATAATAATAGGGTATAGGCGAACCGGCTCTCTAAAAAACAAAGGACACGAACGCAAAAATTTTTGTGTTTTTATTTCATTGTCTTTCAATCACTTAAAAAATATTTTCAAAGTTTTAACAATTTTTAACATAAAATATTTGGTTATTATTACGAAATACCGTACCTTTACACTAACAAATTAAAGGTTTAACTAAATATTTAAAGGCAATGAAAACACAGAAGTTAAAATCAGAGCTATACACGATAGAAGAGTTTATAGAGTACTGGAAGCCTGCTGGGAAAAGAGAATTAAAACAGGCCCTAAAAAACTTAAAATATCCGATCGGTACAGCTCAAAAAAATGAAAAAGCTGCTATCGAAGCACTACTTGTATGAATAATATTATTTAATTAACTACTAACACACAGAGCAATGAAAAAGCAATCAACAACACAAGAATTAAAAATTGAGGAGGCATATAACGCGTTCCCTTTTGAAGTGCCCTCACTAAAATGGGAAGAAGGAACCGGTTATTATTTAGAAAGTCCTTCACAAATAGAACTTGAAAACCTCGCAAGGTTCTTTGAGGACGAACCTGTTCACAGTACACAATTAGAGGTGGAAATCGAACGCTGGATAAAAGACAAGCGTCTTATAAACGCAGCAACAAGAACATTACAAACCAAAGGTGGATTGGTTTATACCACAACAAATGACTTTTCGGATAAAGATAATATGATAATGTTCGGGGAATGTAACCTTGCTTTTCGAACCTTAGAAGAACAAGGCGCGGAAATGGATTCAACACTTTTTGAAAACGGTGGTGAGGCTTGGACAGATATTATATTAGACAACTCAGATATTGAGCATCCAAAATATTTTGCGGTATATGGTGAAGGAGCCGTAACAACAAACTCTCCCTGTATCTATGTTGAAGTAGAACCTGATGAAAAATTATTGCGAAGCATTACGGCGGCTGGCGGTATGCGTCATGTTTTTTAACGGATTAAAATAGATAAATTATGAAAACACAAGACATTGAAAGAGTAATTGCTAATAAAATAGCAGACCATTGGTATAAAGAAATACACGGACAAACAGCCCCGATATTTGGCAAGCAAAAACTTCGAGATTTTGCAGAGACGGAGTTAAAAAAATTGCGTATACCGCATGTTGTGTGGCGAAGCGGACAGTTTTGCCCTAATTGTTATAGCAGAAATGTTATAGCATGGGGTGAAAATGCCGATAAATGTACTGACTGTGAATTGACATGGGACGTTTAGGGTAAAATTGCACACAACGGTACACGGCTATATTTAGTGCCGAATTAAATAGTACAAATTTTAAAAAAAAGATAAAATGAGTAAAGAAAACGAAAACTTGAATGAAGCAGAAAACTCGGCATTGAATATAGCCGATGTTGGCGGTAGTATTTTTTTTAATGTTCCGCTAATTACTTATGAAAAAACAGAGCTAAAATTATCAAAAGAAGAATTTGAAGAATTTAAAACAAAAACTTTCACAAGTGATAGGGCTTTTTTTATTTGGAATAAATTACCAAAAGATACAAGACCTGAATTAGAGTTCTTTATGGAATGGTTTTATGATGATGTTCATTTTTAATATTACCGCCAACAATTATATAAACAACTGTTCTTTGGGCGACTGTGAAGCGAAAGCATATACACGGCCCAAAGAACTTTATACATACTACTTACTATGAAAGAGCAAGACAACACAGACTACACTATAAAAGGAGTTATACAGCACATCAGTAGGGCGATAACGGTGCTTGAGGCATATCAGACCTACGAAGAAGAGAATTTTACTGCGAGAGATCAGGAGAACCTTGACGTCCTGAACTTCTGTTACGATCTTATCACGAGAACAGAGGAAGTGTCCGAAATGGTGGTAAAAGTTGACGAGGAAATGAAGGAAAAGGGCTTTGAAGAGGACTTTATGCGGCAATACGGACAGGTCGCGGACGATTTCGTTGACTTTGTTTTTACCCTTGTCACCGGAAAGGGAAAGATCGATATGAGAAAAATGCTCAGAAGGTTCGTTCCTTCTTACCAAAAAACGGCTAAAAGTGTCGGGGTGAGAAAAGCTACGATCTCTGACTATATGAACAAAAAAAACGCGCTGTCGTCCGATACGTTCGAGGCTATATTGAACGTGTTCGCCAAGAAAAAAAGGGCAAAAAACACCCCAAAACTTGACGAATAGTTTGCTAAATCTTTTTTTGACAACACCTGTTCCCCGCGATATACGGGCATTACGGGATTCCGCGCACAGTGCTTCATAATCATGAGGTCGGGGGTTCTGCCGTTTTCGATTTGCGAAATAAAACTCTGGTCGCAACCGAAATATTCAGCGGCCTGTACTTGGGTAAAATTGTTTTGCCGCCTAAACTTCTTAAAATCAACAATATATTTCAATGTAACAAAAATTTAACAAAATATATGGTAATAAAATTTAGGAATTATGATAACATATGTGTATATTTGCTCCTACATAACAAACAACTTTTCACAAATATCACAACTTTTAATCAAAAAAACAATACCAAAAAATTACCAAAAGCTATGAAACATAATTATTTGGAAAAATTATCGAAAAGGGAGCTATCCATAGCAGGATTGACGGCCAAAGGCTTCAGCGCGAAAGAAGTCGCCGACAGGCTCCACATTTCGCCCCTAACGGTGCAGACGCACATAAGGAATATTTACCAAAAATGCGGGGCGAGAAAAATATCTGATCTGACGAGGTACTACATCCTCTCTTTCGGGGATGTCATGCCTGCCACCCAACAAGCGGGGACAAGCTCGTTCTCGAAACTTTTGTCCCGCGAAAGAAGATTAACTCATAAAATATCGCGACAATGAACGTAAAAACAAGACTACTGAGAGAACCATCTTTTATTTCAAGGGCCGATATAATCAGGGATATCGGCAGAGCGGCTTACGAACACGCCGTAAAACAAGGAGAACTGAATCCTATCAGGTTAGGGAACGGCAAGAACAGCAAAATAAGGGTTCCCTACCAGCAGTACAAAGCGTACATAAATAAACTGATAAATTCTTAAAAACCGATTATTATGTCAAATAGAAATATATGGACAACTGAGTTTGACCATGTCAACGACAAGATCATCAACGACTTCCCCTCTGGGAGGTTCAGGGTGGCGGTTATCCGGCAGGAGGACACGGTAATAGTGTTCAAGGATGGCGCGCCCATAAAGAAAAACTATCGCACCACCATGCAAGAGTACCTGAAAATTCTCGAAGAGGTGGCGGACGCCGACACGAAGCTCATGGAGTTTGGCGGGGAAGAAGATACCCCCGACAATATCAGGGCCATAAACGACAAAATATTGGAATGTATAAAAGAAGGGAGGTTAATATGAGTTGTTCAGATTGCGCCCCTTACGGATTGCGGTCTTGCCCGATGTGCGAGAAAGAACCGCTGACAACGACCTGCCCTGAATGCAAGGGAGAAGGGTACATGTACCTGCACATAACGGACAACGGAAACTACTGTTATGTATCTCCCGATATATACGCCGACCTCCCCGCGCATAATAGAGAAAAAGAGACATGCTGGAACTGCGGGGGGGAAGGCGTTTTAGAGATCACGGAAGTCCCTGAATACATAGGGGACGAGATATATATGAGAGATATTTTTTGATACCTAAAAAACTTTTTAACAATGGACAATCTAAACATTTACAACAAAGTGAGGACGGTACCGGAAGAAGCCCAAAAACAATTTAATAACGGGAGGTTCAGCGGTACGGACATAAACCCCATGTGGCGCATAAAAACGCTGACGGAAAGGTTCGGCCCCTGCGGCATAGGGTGGTATTACGAGGAAACGGACAGGTGGACGGAACAGGGAACAAACGGCTCCGTTATGGCGTTCATGAGCATAAACCTCTATGTAAAGGTCGAAGGGGAATGGAGCAAACCGATAATGGGAACAGGAGGCAATATGCTCCTTGACGACACGAAGAGAGGCCTGAGGAACAACGATGAGGCATACAAGATGGCCTTAACCGACGCTCTCGGCGTGGCGGCTAAATCCCTGGGAATGGGAGCGGACATCTATTTCGAGAAGGACTCAACTAAGTACACGCGAGAGCAGGAGAGAAAAGAGGAAGAGGAGAGGGAACAGAAGGCCGATCTCGCTATAGCGATGGACGAGCTCAAATATGTCAAGACCATAGAGGAACTGACAAATATCTGGAACAGGTGGAAAGCGCAACAGGCAAACCCTACTTTCAAGAACGCCGTGGCGCATATCGGGAAACAACTTAAAACCAAGAAAGATGAAAAAGAACGAGTTGCGGCGATCTGATGTGGTGTTCAACGCCGATGAACACACCTATAAGCTGGGAGATACCTACCTACAAGGGATAACGGGGCTGCTGTCAAAACACCTGTTCCCCGACAAATACACAAACGTGCCGGAACACTTACTTGAGGCGGCGAAAGAAAAAGGAACGAGGATACACGATGAGATAGAGATGTTCCTTAACGGCTTCGAGATAGCCGACCCCATGCCGGAGACTGTCTCCTTTATGATGATACCGAAAACCTTTATAGAGTCGGAATACCTCGTGAGCGACAATATCAATTTCGCGACTAAAATAGACCTCGTTGGAGACGATCTTTCGCTGTACGACATAAAGACGACATACGAGGTTGACGAGGACTATTGCGCTTGGCAGCTGTCAATTTGCGCCGAACTCTTTGAACTCCAAAATCCCGATCTAAAAGTAAAAAATCTGGCCGTTATCTGGCTGAAAGACGGCGCGGAGGTGATACCGGTCGAGAGGATACCTTCGGAGAACATCAAAAAGCTCCTTGATTGCGAGATAAACGGAACACTTTACAGGGACACGCTGACCGAGTTGGTGCTTGCCGAGCAGGAACTCAAGAAGCTTGCCGACATCGAAGGCGAAATAATACGTTACGAGAGCGAACTGAAGAAGGCTAAGGCGGAGAGCGACAAGCTTAAAACCGGCTTGTTGGGGGCGATGAAAAAGGCCAACATCAACAAATACGAGGGCAAGGGGATAACCCTTACCGTGAGGGCCGGTTATACACGATCTTCTATTGACAGCGCGAGGCTCAAAGAGGAGAAACCTGAGATATACGGGGCATACCTGAAAGAAAGCAAAGTAAAAGAATCGTTGATAATAAAAATCTAAAGTTATGAGAGTATTGGATATCTGTTTGTCCGACATCCCGAAGGACAGGATAAAAGAAGGCAGGAACGGGAAAAAATATCTGGACATAGTCGTAACGGAAATGAGACAGCCGGACAACTATGGGAACGACCTTACGGTGTACGTCCAGCAGACCAAAGAAGAGCGGCAGGACAAAGCGCCTAAAATCTACATTGGCAAGGGCAAAACTTATTCTTTTGACAAAGAACAACCGCAACCATTGCCAAATGAGGGTGACAATACCACGTCACCTGAACACGATGATCTACCGTTTTAACGCCAAAAAAATCAAAGCTATGATAAAAAGATTGAACAAACTGCACAAGAGAGACGCTTACTACGAAGAAAGGCATTTGTTTGAAGGAAAACTTTTCAAGGTTGACAGCAAAGGCTACAGTTTCGCTGTTCTTGAGGACGCGATAAGGGTGAAGGCCGAAAAAAACTACGACAACGGATTTGTTTTTGTGCCGCATAAAGATTTATGGAAGAAAGATACCCCTGAAGAAATCTCTGCTCATTCCCAAAACATGATGATAAAAAAGTTTCTCGAAGCCGGAGGCAGGTTGACACAGCGGGAAGCTATTGAGAGACCTTTTCATTGTTACAGGTTATCCGCGAGGATATGGGATTTGCGCCACAAAGAGAGGTACGGCAACATGAAAATCAGAACGGATATGGTGGGGCATGGCGAAAAACTATTCGCGTCTTACAGTCTTATAAGAGAAGAAGCATGACAATAGAAGCCCTGACAGCGGAATGCAAGGAGATACAGGCTTTTCTCGAAGAGCCTTACGATAACGAGGTGGCGGTAATGTCGGCGAGGTTGACACAGGTAAACGTGTACCTCGCCAGAACCGCCGAGATACTTTCATTGTCCAAACAACTCCAAGACAAGGCCGTTAAGGCGGCTTTCGCCGCGCACATGGACGCTATCATGGGCATGACCCCCTCTATATCAAAAATCTTCGTAAACAGCTATACGGACGAGGAAAACCGGCTCGTTACGTGGGCGGACAGGCTCAACGCCGCTCTGGTACATCAAGGAGACAATATGCGTACACAGATCAGTCTCGAAAAACAAATGCTTGACTTGAGCAGGAAAGGTTATTAAAAAATAAAGATATGAAAAAGACATTTTACTTCTCACATGATTACAACGCGAGGTCAGACCCTAAACTTATAAAACTAAGAGCTAAATATGGCATGGAAGGAATCGGGGTGTACTGGTGTTTAATAGAAATGTTGTACGAACAGGGGGGAGAAATCAAAACGGAAGATATAGAAACTATTGCTTTTGAATTAAGAATACAACACGAACTTTTAAATTCAATCATAAAAGATTTTAATTTATTTAAAATAAACAGCAAAAATTTTTATTCAGCGTCTGTAAAAAACCGATTAACAACTCAGAAAAATATTACTAAAAAAAGAAAGGAAGCAGCATTAAGACGTTGGAAATCAATAAATAAAGACGATGCAAATGCAATGCAAATGCAATGCAATAGTAATACAAATGCAATGCAAATGCAATGCAATAGCAATGCTATAAAAAGAAAAGAAAGTAAAGTAAAAGAAAGTAAAGTAAATAAAGTAAATAAAGTTAGTAACAAACATAAGGAAACAAAATACAAACATAAGGAAGATATATCTCCTCCTTCGTCGGAGATATACGTCCCCGATCCGCCAAATTTTCAAAAAATTTCTTTTGATAAGCCAGAAACCCCTAAAGAAATCCCGAAATCTTCCGAAAAAGAAAAAGAAAAAGTTCCGCGAAAAGAAAAAGAAAGTTTTTCCGCGCCGAAGCCGGACACTTCCGCGCACAAGAAGGCGAGGCTTTTCGAGATTGACATCGGGAAATACCCGTATCTGGAACGGGAACACATCGAGATAGCTAAGGCGTTCCAAGTCCTGATCAGAAACAACCTCGAAGAAGCCGGAGCTTCGACAAAAACGATTGACAACGCGAAAGGAACGTGGGTAGACGACATAAGGCTGATATTTTCGGATGGGTACAACGCCGACGATTTGCGGGAAGTTTACAGGTTCCTACAAAGACATCAGTTCTGGAAGAAGAATATTTTGAGCACTTCGAGTTTACGGAAACACATGGACAAACTAAAAATGGAGATTAAAAATGAAAAACCAAGAACAAACAACGGACTTGACACCCCAGAGGAACGAGATGAGTTTCTCAGAGCTATCGCGAGCGGAATCGCAAGGGGGATGGAAGAGCGAAATAACAGTTTACACAGACAGACAGGCTGATCAGAAGCTCATAGCGCAAGAAGTTGTAAAACTGAAACACGCCTTTCCAACTATCAGCAAAGAGTTCGCGAATGTTCTCAGCGAGAGGATTTACGCTAACAACTTCACGGAAGAAAGGATCAGGGACGCTGTCGCCTATGTTCTCGACAACTTCCGTTACAAGCAGCCCACGATAGCGGATGTTATCAGTTTCGACAAGCGGGTAAAGGTTTATTCTTACACGCAAATCTTGAATATGCTTGTCGAGATAGGCCCCTCGGTCTGGAACGATTACAAGCCGGTGAAGGTCGAAGGAGTTGACAGAACAGTTTACGTCAACATAGCGGAAGCCGAATCGCTGGGGCTTAAGTACGAACTTGTTGATATCAAAACAATTGAACAATAAAAAACACAAAACTATGGAAAAAGAATTTTTTACACAGGGAGACAATGGCTGTATTTACGCGAACAAAACAAGGCTTACAAAGGAAGAGGCGGACAGGTTCGTCAAACTTGAGAACATAAGGGACTTTGACGAGGGAAAATATCTCAGGTTCTACAATGTTCCGAAAGAGGGGGCCGTGCCTTTAGATGAACTTGTCGCTAAAGAGTTCAACGTAACCACAGAAAACCTTTACTCAGGGTCACGGGGAATCCGCAACAACTACCTTCCATCGAGGCAAATGTACATCAAGATACTCAGGGACAACACGGGCCTATCGACAACGGCGATCGGGAAAATTGTGAGAACAAAGAGATCACCGAAAGGGCTCGATCATTCGACCGTTATCTACACCTGCAAGGTCGTTGACAACGACATAGCCACGAACCCGAAGATCAGGGAAATATACGACAGGATAAACGAGAAAATAGAGAACAGGGAAGTAATAATGCCGCGATAAACAGGGATTTCAAAACAATTAAAAAATTTACAAACTATGGAAACAACGAAGTATTACAAAGGATTCGACAAGAAAATGAAATGTAGGGGCTTTCAGTACGAAGAAGGCGAAACCTATGAAGAAGACGAAGCGGTTTTGTGCGATAAAGGATTCCACGCCTGCGAGGCCCCGCTTGATTGCTTCAGATATTATCCTCCCGCTGACAGTTTATATCACGAGGTTGAATTGTCGGATATTGGCGATAAAAAGGACGACGATTCAAAAAGGGTCGGCAAGAAGATAAAAATAGGGGGTAGATTGGACATAAGGGGATTGGTAGCGGCACAGATAGAGTACGTCAAATCTCGAACAGCATTTGAAAACACAGATACTAATGCCGCTACAGCGGGATATAGAGGCGCCGCTACAGCGGGAGAATATGGCGCCGCTACAGCGGGATATAGAGGCGCCGCTACAGCGGGAGAATATGGCGCCGCTACAGCGGGAGATTGTGGCGCCGCTACAGCGGGATATAGAGGCGCCGCTACAGCGGGAGAATATGGCGCCGCTACAGCGGGATATAGAGGCGCCGCTACAGCGGGATATAGAGGCGCCGCTACTGCGGGAGAATATGGCGCCGCTACAGCGGGAGATTGTGGCACCGCTACAGCGGGAGAATATGGCGCCGCTACAGCGGGAGAATATGGCGCCGCTACAGCGGGATATAGAGGCGCCGCTACAGCGGGATATAGAGGCGCCGCTACAGCGGGAGAATATGGCACCGCTACAGCGGGAGAATATGGCGCCGCTACAGCGGGAGAATATGGCGCCGCTACAGCGGGAGATTGTGGCGCCGCTACAGCGGGATATAGAGGCGCCGCTACAGCGGGATATAGAGGCGCCGCTACTGCGGGAGAATATGGCGCCGCTACAGCGGGATATAGAGGCGCCGCTACAGCGGGATATAGAGGCGCCGCTACTGCGGGAGATTGTGGCGCCGCTACAGCGGGAGAATATGGCGCCGCTACAGCGGGAGAATATGGCGCCGCTACAGCGGGATATAGAGGCGCCGCTACAGCGGGATATAGAGGCGCCGCTACTTCTTTCGAGTCGTCAAAAGTTGGGGAAAACGGTCTCGCGGTAGCGAGAGGGAACAATGTCAGAGTTATGGGCGGAATTGGAGCTATTATCGTGATAGCTGAGGAAAACGAAAAAGATCATGGCATTAAAAACTGGAAGGCCGCACTGGTTGACGGGAAGAAAATAAAGGCCGACACTTGGTACGTGCTTGAAAACGGGGAATTTCTTGAAGAAACAAAAAGCAAAAGCGATGAAAACAGCGATAACGATGAACAACAAAACTAATTGGAGCGAAAAGGATTCCTTCCTCGAAGAGAGGGGGAAAACCGTTATTGACAATAAGTGGTTCGAGAATTTAAGGAAGTGCGAACTTGTAAGGGTAAATGTAGAGGTTAAGACCGAATTTATTTAATAAAATAAACTATAAAACTATAAACAAGACGAAAAATATGTCGCGTTATTCAAAAAATGTTTCGTATGTTTGTGGTGCTAGATATTTCAAAAATGCCACGAATACCAAACACAAGGCTGAAACAAAGATATGGGGGAGGCATACGGTTGCAAGTACCGCAGTCCTTTCGAGGCATGGCTTTGAAGTGTCTAGCAGTGACCTCCCTTTTTCGTTTAATCATCAAAATTTTTATGTTATGCTAGACACAAAGGACACCTGTGTTGTTCGTACACAGGAAAAGTCGGTAATCTCGGCGCAATCAATCGTAAAAGAGATTATTTCTTTAGATGACCCTGAAAACATTCGGGAAGACCTCCACGAGATGATGTTATCTTTTTTCATGCACCACGACAACCTAACGGAAGAGTTCAAGGATTGTGTGTGCTGTTCGTACATGACGCTGTATAATGCGTTGAAACAAATGGAAACCTTGAACACAAGGAGGACGAGATAATGAAAGAACTGCGAATCTTCAAGAACAACAAGTTCGGTGAAATAAGAGTAACCGTAACTGAAAATAACGACCCAATGTTTTGTTTGTCCGATGTATGCAATGCTTTAGGTATAGTTAATCATAGGGACGCAAAGGCAAGATTGAATCCAAAGGGGGTCGGCACTGCCGACACCCTTACTAAAGGAGGCATACAACCAATGACTTACATAGATGAGGGTAATCTTTATAAGTTAACACTTCAATCAAGAAAGCAAGAAGCGGAGGAGTTTCAAGATTGGTTGTGTTACGAGGTTGCACCATCAATCCGTAAACATGGGGCATATCTTACCGCGAAAACAATAGAGAAAGCGTTGACAGACCCCGATACTATCATCCAACTCGCGACTACATTGAAAGAGGAACGAAGGCAAAAGGAGATATTACGGCAACAAACGGAACTGCAAGGGAGGGTCATAGAAAGGAACGCCCCAAAGGTGGAATATTTTGACGAGGTGTTACAGAGCGAAAGCACGTACAACACGACGCAAATAGCGAAGGAACTTGGTATGGGCGCGCCGACGCTCAACAGGAAACTCAAAGAAATGAGGGTGCAGTACCTCCAAAACGGAACATGGGTTTTGTACGAGAAATACCAAAACAAGGGCTTTACAAAGACAAAGACCCATTTCTACGTAGATAACGGTGTGCAAAAAACATCCATGCTCACAGTTTGGACGGAGAGGGGGAGACTGTTTATACATTCGTTGTTTAACAACAACACAAAAGGAAAGATCAAGGAAGATAGGCTCAGGAACGAGCTTTTAAATTGATTGTTTTTGGACTAAAGCATTAGGGGCGGACATTTTCCGCCCCTTTTTAGCTTCACAAGGGCAATAGCGGCCTCCTGTACGGTTTGGCGTTCCGTATCATGCAGCTTCTCGCCGATTCCAACAAAGTGTCTCCCTTCTCTTTTTCTATGACGTAATCGTCCATATAGCGGTTCAGCCTCATCCATTCGTAGATCACCTTTTGGCTCAACGCCCCCTCGATGTTCTTCTCTATGCTCTCCCACATATTGATGTCCTGTTTGGGGTTCAGTTCATAGGAAAACTTCATGTAATCCCCTCCGTCTTCCGGTTCTATGACAGGGGTGCCTCCGGTCGTGTCAACGGCGACATTTGGACAATAGGCGTCCACGATCTTTTTAGACCATCCCGAAAGTTTTGAGAACACCTCCATACCTCCCTCGTTTATCCATTTGTTACAGATGGCCTCATCATCCGCCATTATCGCGAACACGTCCAGTAGGGGAGTGCCGTCCTCTCTTTTGGCGAACCTCGCCCTCAAGGCCGTCACCTCTTGGGCGTTCTCCAAAACAGTGTCCCTGTTCACGAGGATCATAACCTCGAATTTGTTTTCGGGAACCGTCTCCACGTTCAGTTTGAACTCTTCCGGTATCATGAGAGTCCCGTTCTCTAAATCTTTGATGTATATCATGGCTCTATCTTTTTTTAAGTTCTATATATTCCGCGTATGTTATCTCCGTATGCGGGTTCTTTGACATTATTTCCTGCCTTATGCCCTTCGTTCCCCATTTGAAGAACAGCCATTGCCTCGGCACCCTATGGACTACCTGAACGAGCGTGTCCCTCGAAACTATCAGGCCGCTGAACTCTCCGTTGAACAGGCAGCCCTCCAAACTTATGTAAGGGTCGGAAAACTTTATGCAGGGAACCGTGTCCATTGTTCCCTGTACGTACACTATGCTGTCCTTGATCACCGTCTTTATTTCAACCTTCGTTTCCGTTCCGGTGGTGGAGGCCGCTCGCACCCTTTTGAGTTTTATGTTCAGGTTCTCTATTTCTTTCACGAGATCGGACTGGTACAGCTCCATTTCTCTTTTGTTCGCTTCTAAACGCTCTACGGAGGCCGCTGAAAGACTATCTTGGGTTCGGTAGTATGTTACCTTAGTCAAAAGAGATCGTTGATTAGAGAGCAATCTAACGCGCTCCTCATTGATTTGATTTATTATGTAAAATAGGGACACGATTATCCCGACCAAAATTATTACCGTTATAGTGCCAAGTTTCTTCATCTCTTTTTAGGGTTTAGTTTCGTTTCTATGACCTTAAAAAATAGTTCGTGCAGGGACGTCCCGAGAGTGTAGGTAAATAGCAGTTCGCTCCAACCAACTTCCGCCAATAAAGCGTAAGGAACGGCTATAATTGTCGCCAATATCAATACAACATAAACCGTCTTGAAGTTGTTGGCTTTCAGCCAGTCGCCGAAATTGCTCTTTACGGCGTAAGACAGCAGCATAAAAGTGAACAGGTACGGTATGTTGATGTACCCGTTGATACTTTCCCATAAGTCGTTTATCATTTCCATATCTCTATCCTTTGAACATTTGCAGTTTATCCTCTATGTTGTTGCACACGTCTATGTGTACCCTCTCTATCCCGTCCGGCGCTTCCATCCGTATTTTTACCGGAATATCGGCCTTACGCTCTATAATCCACCTCCGTACCTCGTCACAGGTCATCCCCTTCACGTTGAAGTCTATCGCCTGAAACCTGACGTGGGCGGAATTATAAGTCTTGTTTTTTTTTGTTTGGTCTTTGACCAGCTGGCATATGTTGCACCTCAATCCCCTTTGCGTGAATCCCTTTTCCGGCCAGTTGACGTAAACCTCCCTGTCTATCTCTTTCCTGAACCATTCCAAAAATTGGAACAGTCGGGGGTCAATCCAAGCCCAAGCCGTCTCTCCGTGCTTCTTGAAAACGTGCCGGCAGACGAGCTCATCTATGCTGAAGTTTTTTAATTTTCTCATTTACTTGTTTCTTTAGTTTGTTCTGTCCCTTGAAGGCTTCTTTTTCGTGCGGCTGGTTCCTGTCGTAAGGAGGCTTGTACTCCTTGCCATCGAAGATCAGCGTCTTTTTATCCTTTACCAGCAACCTTCCTGAATGGTACTGCCGGATGTGTATCGCTTCGTGGCAGATCGTTGTCTTCTTTGTGGGAAGGGTAGCTGTGGGTTGTAGGTAGAGCCTGTAAGAATCTGGCATTTCCAGCTTCTCCGTTATACCTAAAAATGTGTAATTTTGTGTTGATAGTTCTGGCATATCCACAATGTACACTGTGATACCGCTCACCCCCAAAATATCTAAGGCCGCTTCAAGATAAAGGGGCAGATTATCTTTCTTTTTTGTCGGTTTTCTTATGTCAACTATCTTGTTCATGTCAACTTTTTTTGTTATATTTGTTCTACTGTTACACTAAAAAATTACGCGCTATGAAAACGATAAAAATTATGCTTGTTACGCTGCTGGCGATAGGTCTCTTCTCTTGCGAGAAGGAAACCGAGTTCAGGCTTGACCCATCGGCACCGGTCTATTTGAACGGTCGTGAGGCTGTTTCCGCTGCTAAAGGGCAAGAGTTGCTGTCTATCAAAGAGGTTATAAAACGTGCTTCGGACTTTGTGTTTCTCAACAGTCTCAACGACCTTGCATATGGCTCGATTGACGGTATTTGCGAAAGAGACACGGTAAACAACAGGATTGTCGGTTACAGTGGCTGGGTGATAACCGCAGACGGAGACCTTCAAACAGAATTTATAGAATCGAGGAATTTTTTGCTCATTAATTATGACTGGAAAACAGTCAGGGACACCCTCGGATATATCCCTAATTCTGTGATGGAAGCGGCGGAAACCGCTATAAGAGCGGCTTACGAGGCTGAGGACTACAAAGAGTGCTACCGCCTTTTCAAGGAAGCTTTTATTTTTTATCCTATAACAGGAGAGGGCTATAGACAACTTGTCGAACAGGGCATCAATTAGTATGTTTATTTTCGCTTCCATTACTGGTTATCTCCAAATACGGTAAAACAAAAAGCGAAATCAGCGAGAGCGCCAGACGCATTGTAAGTCCGCACCGTGAAGGTTTTGTCTCCATAACTGCTTATATTGTAAATTTGCGCCCTTACTCCGGCTGTTTGTGAAAAGGCCGTTACCACCGGGACAAAATTGTAATTAGGGGCTTCGAGCTTACAAACATATATTCCAGACCCTGCGGTATGGTCTACATTTACAAGCGGGAAATTCCCGAACCTGTTGGTTCTTGATCCACTGGCATAAACAAGACCACAAGCCAACAATCCGGGCATATTGAGCCTTCCCTTCGTAAACAAATCAATATCAAGCTTGTTGCTCGGACTTATCGCCTGCCTTATAAAGTTATCGCCGTCATAGCTCAACAAAAAGCCGTCTTTGCCGAAGATATTGCGCTTCATAGCGACATTATAAACGAACCGCATCGAAGGGCTTAATATGTTGTAAGATATGCCCATATTGCCTTCCTTTGCGACAGTTGTGACAGATTTGAGATAATATGTACCCGTATCAAGGTTCATCGTTTCGTTTATATTCAAGACCTTCGTTGCTACTGTCGGCAGGTAGTGCGTAAGCTCAACCTGTCCAAGATAAATATCGGTCGTCCCATCGCTCAAATAGAAGGATAAAAGTATATAAGAAGTGTCTGTGCCGCTCCCGGACGAGTTCGCTATTTCTACGTTCAATGTCGCTGTAACAGTCACGGAAGTCCCGGATTTTGTTACAGTATAGTAACCGTTAGTCTGACCTGAACTGTCCCAATTATATGTGCCAGTATCAAGAACGGAATCAGAAGGAGGCAATGGGGACTTCGTAACATCAATAGCCGAACCTTGCAAGTCCGCTACCGTGTCTATCAATCCGTTCCTAAGTTCAATAACAACCTTGCCCTGTGTGTCCAAAATAACGACCGTTCCGTTAGTCAAAATCCTCATCTGTCCGAACTTCGCGACTCCGTTGTGCCAGATAATCACGTTCGATGTTCCGGCTATCGCCTGTATGTACGTTCCACCCGCTCCAAAGGCGGGCAACGGTTTGCCCAAATTGTCCTGTGTTATTCCACTTACGAAAGCCTTTTCGCTGTTGTTCGCGTCACCAAGCTTGATAACATTCGTGGTTATAAGCCCACCTTCTATTGTCGTAAACCCATCTGTTTTCGCTTTTGCGACCACACCCGCGGCGACTCCTTCCGCTGTTTCCGCTACCGCCACTCGCCAAGGGGTGGATAAATGTCCGTACTGGAGCATAAGCCTGTTCCATGTAGCGGAAACATTCGCGGTAGATCCTCTTAATCCCGTATACAGCAATAACGAAATGTCATCTGTTCCTCCGGGAACCCTGAACGTACAGGTGTTCTTTTGTCCTGTCGTGAACTCCCACATCTGTAAAAGTGTACTTGTTGTTCCGTTCCAAATAGATACATTAAATTTCGTACCTGACGACAAACTACTTTCCTCGATCGAAAAAGTGTACAGATAACCTCGCAACAGTTGATACCTGCTATCCGGATTTATTGATGTTCTCGCGATCAGGTAACTATGATAATCGCTCGTTGTCGAGGGTTCGTTTATCTCCGCGCTGTTGACCAACAAGTTTTCCTTGTTAGTAATATCTTCTTCCGCCGTGTATTTAAACACAGTATTTTGATCTATGTAAACCTCTCCCTCTTGTAGCATATACCAAAGAAGCGAAACAGTGCCGCCACCACCTTGAGGATATGAATAAAAAGCGACAGTATAATAACCTGTAATTGAAGGGGTGAATCTCGCATACTTCGTGATATACGATGTTTCTGAAATTTCTATCGAAACAAAACTTGTCCATGTGTTTTCAAAAATCATAACATCAAGTCTCGCTCCACTGCTGACAACCTTTCCTCTCGCGCTAAAAGTATATGTAACCCCAGCTGTAAGATATAAAATATGGTTTCTTTGAATTATCGGATAGCCGGTACCGGATTGATCTCTCCAACCGTAAGTAATCAGGTTCGGATTGCCCACAAGAGCGGCGGCTATGGCGTGCTGATCGGCTATATCGGCCAAGTCCTTCGCCTTCTCGGCGATAGCGTCCAAAAGGTCTTGCCTCGCGGAATAATAGTTCTTGAAGTGTCCCCTGAACGTTTCCCTGTTTATTGTCGATGTAGTGCCTAAATTTGATAATATAGGCGTTATGTAGTTGCTTAAAGTGTTGTAAAGTGTTCCGTAAGTTCCTTTTGATACCCCATAATAATCGGCCTGCCCGTCTATCTTGCTCTTTTCGTCCACAATCGTGTCCCATTCGAGTTTTACAGCCTGTTTCTCTACCGGTGTCAACTTGCCGTCGTTCGCTATGTCGGCGAGCAATCCGTTGGCCGTGTTGGCGGAAGCCTGTGCGTTGTTGGCGGCTGTTTGGGCGGCGTTGGCCGCCGTGTCATCGGTATATTTTGAGGCCAAAGCCCAGTCACTCGCTACATAGTTTCCGGTAGCTCTACTTGTTATACAAACCTTAAGATCGCCGGAAGACAGTCCGCTCCACAAATCTCCTTCATCATAGGGCGGGGCAGGGGTAGTGGTGAACACTCTTTTTTTCCCATCTGCCGTGTCTTGCGCGGCGGCGGCGGCCAACAGAGCGGCGGTAGTGGCCGTGTCGGATATTTCTGACCATGAATATACTCCCGCTACTTTGGTGAACCTCCAGCTTCTCCCGCTTGTCGCCGATATGTTGGTGAACGTGTCGTTCAGGTGCTGGTTTTTTAGTTCATCGGTAGTCCATTCGCTCGCCGGATAATTGCCCAACGTGGGGTCATGTTCTTGGAACCACGCTATCACTTGCCCGTCTATCTGCTCTTGTAGGTCATCTACGACATCGGACAAATATTTCTCGTCTCCGCCTGTTCCCACGAATTTTATCTTTCCCCCTATTTCTCCTTCTCCATCCCCAGCAGATAAATCAAAATAGGTTTTTCCCGATGGGCTTACTATCTTGTCGACCGTTATCCTTCCGGGAAGCACTTCCGTGAAACCATAAACGGTCACCCAACTTCTTTCGCCGTTGACTTCCGAACTCAATAATCCTACCAACAGGCAATAATGTGAGGGATAATTGGCGTTGTCCTCAAAGGCTATGGGAAATTCGCTTAATATATAGGTATCAAGGTCGGAAGGCGAAGTGTTCCCTGTTCTCCTTACTTTGGCGTACAGCCAGTATTTTTTCATTCCATCCGACAAAACGCCGGAATCAAACGGGGCCATGTTCCAGAACCTGTATTCATTGGCAGAATGGGTAGAGGATATGGTTGTGATCCCCAGAGTCATGTGCTGTATTATACCGCCAGCAGGTACTTTGAGTTTTTTCTCCGTACCGTTCCAGACAATGCCATCGGGAACTACCGTTGGATTGGTCTTTGAACCCACGTACCTGAACTGGAGTTCTTTCGCTCCCACCAACAGGGACATCGTTTGTATGGTTATGGGGCTTATACTCTCGGTGAAGGTGGCCAAAAGCGATTGCCTGAGCATTTCTTGGGCCTCCACGGCGTTCTCATAACTCCTCGCGGTAAATTCGTTGGCCCTGCCTTCCGCTTCTCCTATGAGGGCCAAACTCTCTTCTTTGGTGTGGTATCTGGTATCGTGCGTATGTCCGAACATGGAATCCAAACATACCTTCACGTCCACCCCTCCGGCGTAACTGCCCTCTATTCCCAAACCTTCGTCTTTGGTGACGATTATATCGTTGTTCAACGGTACTATGACCTCAAGAGAGCCGAACTTCTCTTCCAAAAGGGCAAAGAAGTGTCCGGGGGTCTCGGAGGCTATCTCTATCCCTATTCCTGACGGTTCCTTGATCAGCGTTATCCCTGAATTGTTGGCGTTGACCACCGTCTCTATGCCGCTCTTCTTTGTGGCCAATATCTCCATTGTCTATGACTTGCCCTGTTTTATCTCGCAAAACTTTCCCTGTTCCACTACTGTCCTCGTGTTGGTAGTGGGTATGTCTTGGTCAACCACATCTATCTCTACCTGTATCTGGTTGCTGTTGCCCTTGGCGTTCTCCGTTTCCTGCTTTGACAGGGAGAACAACAGGTAGGGAACGGAATCATCGTCTACCTTCCGTTTTGTTCTCGTCTTGTCGTAATTTTCCAACGCTCCCTTGTAGTATTGCTTGGTGATCGTTTCTCCCGTCAAGGAGTTGAATATTATTATCCTTATCTGCAATACACCGCTGTCATCGGGGTCTAATACCGTCCCGTCAGAATCTTTTATCCTCATAAGGAACTTTGGCGTGCTTCCCGAATATATCATAGCCTGTAATCTATTTTGAATTTGTCGCAATATTCCCGTACCGTCATAACCTTTTTGTCTTTGTACTCTTTCCTTATTTCCAAAACTTCCTCGAACATCTTGGCCAACTCTGTCTTGGCCTTCCTAACGTCCCCGTTGTCCCCTAAAAAGACTATGAACCTCTGGTAGTCCTCTATCAGGGTAGTGGCGCAGAACATCTTGTTGAACAGTATGTCCTCCTGTCTTATGTAATGCCCCCCTCTCCCGAATATGTGTCCCGTTTCTATCTGTGGGGCTACCCTGCACGAACCCCCGAACAGCCAACTTTTAAGGCTTATCATCGGCTCAAGTGTCCCCCATATCCTGTGTCCCCTCCATCCGTCGATATAGTTGTACCACTCTTTTTTCATCGAATAGCACGCTCCCAACACGCAAGGTATTTCAACGCTTTCCTCCGCCTCTATCAACGGCAGCCATTTGGCGTCCAATATGCTCCTGAAAGTCTCCGGCTTCTTGGGGTTGCTCTTGGTGTCGTGGAACATCAGTATCGTGGCCCCTGTTCTCCTGTTGGTCAGCCTTCTCTTCTCCATGTTCATCGCCCCATAGACTTTCGTGTTGAGACCCACACAGGTGCCGCACGTTATGGCCTTTGGGTGGTTTTCCGCCTCTCTCGCCATCTTTCCCGCCCATCCGTTGTCAAGGAACCTTATGTCCGCCCCCATAAGTATCAACGTATCATAGGTGGCCAGTCCTACTCCGGTGTCGAACGCTCTCCCTACTCCATAGTTGCGGTCGTGCCGTACAACATGGATATCGTCCTCTCTTTCGAGGTTCAAGGGAGTATCCGAGCCATCGTCAACTATTATAACTTCAAAAGGAGATACATCGCAAGTTTTCTTTATCCCGCCAATGGTCTCCTTAATGAAATCTTCTCCCTCGTTATGGTATGGTATTATTATGGATACCATAGTCTTTATGCTCCTGTCGAAGTGGTTGTTGTGGGCAAGAACGCCGCTTTGTTCACTACGGCGGTACAATACCAATATTCCCCATCGGTGACCACGGCGAAACACTTGTCCGCCCCCACTTTCAACCAGCCATTGAAGCCTTCTCCTACATCGGAAGGAGAGCCAAAGGCGTCCGTTATCTCCTCTTGCGCGGGAGACGTGCCGTTTATTGTTTCAAGTTCGGCGTAAGCCCCCCTCTTGGACATAGCGGCATAAACCTCTTCCAATGATTTCCCTATCTCTTCGTTCAGTTCCCCGATATTCGTCCCAACCCCGCTAAACTGGGTCTCTACCTGTCCTAAAATGGTGTTTATCTGTTTTCTCTGGGAGTATTCGTTCCCCCTTCTTAATCTGTTTAGTGCCATAATTGCGTTGTTTTTATGGTGTTACAATAGCCTTACATTGGCCTCGTACCTCGAATGGGCCGCCGAGCCGCCATTTATGTTTCCCGTTATCTGCAATACCTTTGAGGCCGCCAACCAGCCCAACGAATCAATGAGCATGTCCGGCAACTCTTCCGGTAACAGTTCTTTTATGTACGTGGCCTCCGTTGGTATCTTCTCTTCCGCCACGCTGCCGTCAACTTTTGAACACTCAAGTACCGTGTCCCCGTCTTTGTTTATGAGCGACACCGTTGGTCTCGACCATCCTCCCCTCGTGTAGGGGTTGTTCTCCAAAGTATATTCGGGGCTTTCCTCTTTGATGGCCGTTGATACCGTTTTCTCCCATTTCGGGAACCTTATCTTTCCTATTTTGAGGAAATCGTTTGGTACCGGTATATAAGCCCTCTTGTCTTCGGAGTACGCGATTCCTTCAAGGTTCAAATCTTCGGCGTCCAGCAATCGGGATGGCAGGGCCAACAACAGTTCTCTCGCGCTTTCGTCAAGCACGGGGCCTATTATCTCCTCTAACGGCAAGGCGACCCCATCGGGGGTCAGTTCGTCTATCTTGACCTTTACGCTCGTTATTATACCGTCCCTGTCCATTTCTTTTTATATTAAGTCGGGAAATACGATATTGTTGTTCGCCGCCATCTTCAGTACCTTCTCCTTGTTGGAAACACTGTTGGCGGATATTCCTTTTATGTTGTCCAATAGGTATTCCCTCGCCTGTATGACCTTTGTTATCCCCGGAACCGTTTTTACCTCTTTGGCGGCCTTGACTTCCTTTTTCGGTTCAGTCGCGGTTTCCTCCGGTATTTCTACCTTTGGCGTTTCCTTGACTTTTTCATCTTCCTTTTCGGGGACAACCTCTTTTCCCCCTTCTTCTCCCCGTACTTTGGAGATATAAAATTCCTTGTCAAACTCTTTGTGGTTCTCAAGGGCCTCCATTATGGCGGGGTCTGATGTGGTGAACGTGCCTTTAAGGTAACTTCTAAGGCTCTTGAACTCTATCCAAGTTTTTTTGTCGTCAACTTCAAGGCATAGGCACAAAAAGGTACAGTTCCGCAATGTGTATGTCTTCGTCAGTTCTTCCATCTCTCTTCCAGTATTTTCGTTTTAAGAAAAAAAGGGAGGAGTTGAACCCCTCCCTCGTTGTTATGGTATAAATTAGGATGCCGGCCTGATTATGGCGTGGGTATCAGGATATCTCAGCACAAGACAAGAAGCCTCGTCTATCATGGTGGCGTTCACGTTGCTCTGGCCCGAACCCTTGAGGTCAAGCTTGTTGGCCTGCATGGGCTTGAAGACGTGTTTTTCGACATTGTTGATGTCGAGAACTATTCCCCTCTTGCTCCATCCCATTTGGTTGAGCAGTTTGTGGTGGAATATCAGCAACGAACCGAAGTTGGTCTCTATCTCCTTGAAGGTAAGTCCCCATTTAACGAACGTGCTTTTGGCGTCTATCTGCTTCTGTACGGTAGAAACAAGTGAGAGGTCTTTCAACAGGTCATCTCCGGCGAACAGTATCCTCGTCTCGGAACCGGAATTACCGGTGAATATGCTCTTGCTCCATGTCACGAAAGTAGCGTCATCTATGCTGCCGGCGGTATAGGTGAGGTCTTTGGTTATGTACCTCGCCACTCCACCAGTGAAGTGCCTGTACTTGCCCAATGTGGCGTCAGCGAAATATCCCCTCGCTCCGAGTATAAAGGAAGCCTCCATGGAAGCCCTCATGTCGTAAATGTTCTGGGCCTCGTAATCGGAGAACGACCAGTCAACTTCTTTCTCGTGTATCCTCTGGTACAATGACTCCTCGCACTGCGCCATGAATATCTGGCAATAGTTGTAAGCCTTATCGGGTATCATCCCGAACGGTGAAGTTTGGGCGTCTTTCTCTCCTTTGGCGGTTCCCATCCTCACGATAAGAGTTTCGTCCGCTATCGAAGCGGGGTAACAGCCGGTCGCCCTGTTGGCGTTGTTCCCGGCTCCGGTGATACCGTTGACAACCTGAACGTCGATCTTGTTGGAGGCCACTGTTTTGCCGACCACAACGCCCATGAGAGGCCCTATCTTTCCGTCAACAGACGTTACGGAAACGGTCGGGAAAAGGACGGTATCGTCAATCGCCCACATCTGTACGTCCTCAACGGTCAGTTCAGCCGTATGATCGTAGTTGGTACTGTCAACCCTCGAATAGGCGGCGTCCAACTTGTCGGTCATAGGTCTCGTGTCTACCGCGTAATATTCCGTTTTCCATGATTTTATTGGAACGGACTTTACCTGCCTCATGATAGTATCAAGAGGAGTGGCCGCCGGTTTCATCTCGACCACCTTCTGTGAGATGTAGTCAAGGTTCAGCTCGGAGTTCTTCTGGGTAAGCACGTCACCTGTGATGGCTTCCCCAGTGACAACGGCTCCGACAGTAGCGACATAAGCTCCGGCGGCGACCGCGAAGGTCACGTTAAGGAGCAACATAACAAGGGCGAACAAGGCAATGCCTCCCACCCTTGACGCGACATAAAAAATGTTATTTTTCATTTTCATTTCAATTTTTGGTTTGTTTTGTTTTATAGGATTTTGTTTCTGTTGGCGTTGTCAACAATGTCATCTATGAAATGCCTGTTGCCGCCTTGTCTGACCTCCGCTCCTCCCGTGAGGTGGGGAAGTCCATCACCTTTGGGAGCTTTCTCCCGCTTGGCGGTGATATTCTCGTTTCTTCCGGCCATAAGTCCTTCCTTTCTGGCCGCTTCAACGTCTTTCTCGTAGTCCATGATACGCTTGAACTTTATCAGCGTCTCTTTGGTTATCTTGCCGGAGTTGATCTCCGCCAACATATCATCAAAAGGAGCGAGGAACGTGCTCGCTTGTTCGTCCGTCATGTTGTTCTCGGCGGCGAACTCCTTGATAGCGGCGGCCGATAGTTCAAGGTTGGCGTTGAAATCGTCCTCCCTCTTCTTTCTTTCCTCCAAAGCGGCTATCCTCTCGGATTTGTTCTTGCTCCATCCCTCGTAATCAGGGTCGCCCTCTATCGGAGTGAGTTCAGAAGGGTCTATATGTCTCGCCATTGCCTCCCTGAACGTGGCCCCGTCTCTCATATCCTTTACCACCAGCCCCAGTTCGGGGTTGGCGTCGAATATTTCCGAAAGAATCTTGTTGGCCTCGGATGATTTGACCTTAAACTCTATCAAGGTGTTCAGCAGTTCCTCCACAGCTTCGTCGTAATCTTCGCCTTTCTCGAACTTCCTGTCAGGATATTCCTTCTCTATGATAGCGGCGAACCTGTGTTTAGGCACTTCCTCCTCCATGACTTCTCCTTCCGGTTCGGTAGCGGGGAGTTCTTGTCCCCCAACAGCTGTTCCTTCCAATGGAAGTTCGTCTGTTGCGGTCGCTTTTTCTTTGTTATCGTCTTTATTTCTGTCCATTACACGTAATGTTGGTTCGTAAATAATAGTTGAGGATAAATTTATTCCTATTGTTGGTAATTCATTGGTTAAATAGCCATATATAACGGTTAAATAACCATATATTTGTGGAAAACAAACAATATATAAAATGAGAAACGGGCCTGTAAGGGAGACAACGAGAGAGCGGCACGATGAGATATTCGAGTATTACAAGGAGATCATCAACGGCTATGGCCCTTTGGTGAAAGGGCTGTCAAAGGAATTTCTCTACGAGGAGGTGGCCAACAAGTTCCACTACTCCGTGGACAAGGTAAGGCGGATCATCAGCAGGAAGTTGAAAAATGACAGGGGCAGAGCGAAACAATATTAAAGAGGAGAACAGGAAGAGGTTGGAGGCGATGTACGCCCCCTATGACCCTGTTTCGGGGGTCGGCTCTCCTTTGGAAAGAGTTGACGTGAACTTTACTTACAACGGCTTTGACTATTCTTTCAAGGCCCCCCTGACGATGTACGATGAAAACAAGTTCGTTCTGGACGCTCTCAACGAAACGGGAACATTGGAGAAGTGCATGGAGATCGTTGACCCCGAAGGAACGACAGACCCATCGGATTTTTTCGAGGCCCTCATAGAGAACAGGTTTAAGCATGATTTTGAGTTCTGGGCGTACCAGAACGCCAAGATACAGGAGAAGAAAACCAAGTCCATTATCAGGTTCCTGCTCAACAGGCCACAGCGCAAGACCTTGATGAGCCTTGAGAAACAAAGGTTGGCGGGAATACCTATAAGAACCATAATACTCAAGGCGAGGCAATGGGGCGGAAGTACCTTTACCCAGATATACATGGCGTGGCTCCAATTGTTGCACTACGAGAACTGGCACTCCCTTATAGTTACCGATGTGGAGAACCAAGCGCGGACCATCAGGGGCATGTACACGAGGCTGCTGAACAGGTACCCAAAAAGGTTGGGGGAATATTCCTTGACGCCATTCGAGGGAAGCACCAAGAACAGGATAATAAAGGAGAGGGGTTGCGTTATTTCGATAGGTTCGGCGCAAAAGCCCGAATCATTGCGCTCCAATGACGTTTCTATGGCTCACCTTTCGGAGGTGGCGTTCTGGCAGACAACTCCCCAAAAGTCGGCGGAAGACCTCTTGCAGACGATACGCCCCTCCATACCGAGCGCGCCCGGAACGTTGATAGTGATGGAGTCCACGGCCAAAGGCGTGGGTTCTCTCTTCCATAACGAATGGTTGAGCGCGAAAGCGGGAGAATCCGGCTATGACCCCGTGTTCGTGGCGTGGCACGAGATAGAGATGTACCAAAAGGATATCGAGCCGGAAGAACTTGACAAGTTTATAGATACTGTGTTCAACGACCCATATCTTGCTTTTTTATGGAAAGAGGGGGCCACACTTGAGGGGATAAACTGGTACAGGTGGTACAAGGCATCGGAAAACTGGTCTGACTGGCGTATGCAGTCTGAATACCCTTCCACCGATCTGGAGGCGTTCGCCAGTACCAACCAAAGGGTGTTCGCCCCGGAATATGTCAAGAACCTTCGCAAGACATGCAGGAAGCCGGAACTGACAGGGGAGATAAGATCGGACGCCCAAAAGGGCAAAGAGGCGTTCAACAATATTTCGTTTGTACGGGATTCAAAGGGGAACCTATTGATATGGGCGTTGCCCGATACCTCTACCAACGGCAGCAACCGTTACGTTGTTTCGGTGGATATAGGAGGCAGGACGCCTAAAGCGGACTATTCCATAATAAAGGTTATCGATAGGTATTGGATGGAAGAGGGGGGCTATCCCGAGACGGTGGCCACGTGGAGAGGACATTTAGATCAGGATTTGATCGCTTGGAAGGCGGCCATAATAGCCAAATATTACAACGACGCCCTACTTGTCGTCGAATCGAACTCCCTCGACAAGGACACTACCGATGGAGACCACTTCCTGACGGTGCTTGACGAGATAGTACCTTTTTATGAAAATGTTTACGCCCGCAACGACCCCGAAAAGATAAGACAGGGGTTGCCTCTGAAATACGGGTGGATGACCACACAAGCCAACAAAAGCATGGCCATAAACACCCTCAACGCTTGCGCCCGGGAAGAATCGTTCGTGGAAAGAGATTCCCGTGTTTGCGATGAGATGGACACATACGAGATAAAGCCCAACGGCTCATTGGGAGCGGTTGAAGGCTGCCACGATGACCTCGTTATGGCAACGGCCATAGGGCTGTGGATTTGTGTGAGCTACCTTGACCCGTTCACGACAAAGACAACGAGACAGGCGAGGAGAAAGATAATAGTCTCCGAAGCCACGATATAAACTTAACACATTATAGGCTATGGGAATATTTACGGACATAAAAAAGAGGATAGAGATAGACTGGATTGAATGGAAGAACTATAAGATTTCATTGTGGAACGTCAAAAGGGACAGGAGGCTCATCGAAAGGGCCATAAAAAGGGCGCGGATAAAGAACGCCTCCGATGGCAAGACTTACTACGTCCTCAGGGACGTTACGGGAGGGATAAACGAATTTAACTCCTCTGACGTGCGATATTGGACGAGGGTAGGGATGTTGCCCAAGATGGACATAAACAAGCGGCTAACGGAAGCGTTGGCCATTGTAACCTCAAGTTCCATCACGAGGAACACCTACACAAAAGCGCAGAACAAAAAAGAAGAGAAAACAACCATAAAACTTTAACGCTATGCAAAAATATTACGCTCAGGGGACGGTGGAGTCTAATCCGGTAGTGACCAATATGCCCAACGGCAAGAAGATGGCCAAGTTCCAACTTATATGCGAGGAGAGTTATTATTCGAGGGACGGGTTGAAGACCATAACGGACATAGTTCCCGTAGTCCTATGGGGCAGGAAGGCCGACGCTGGGGCCATCAACATCAAGAAGGGCGATAATTTGCTCGTCGTGGGAAAGATCAAGACGGTGATGATGAAGCAGGGAGATATTTCTTTCCCGTTGACGGAGGTACACGCCGACTCTTTTGATTTTTTGAAGCCGAGAAGGGGAGGGGATAATCGGGCGGAATACGATGAAGAGGAAGAATCGTTGCCAAACCCCAATTCTTACGACTATACGCCGAGTTCAATTGAATTTGAAGATTTGTAAAAACATACGGCCATGAAAAAAGAGACCAACATAAACAGGGCCATAGAGGTACTTAAAATGTACCCCACCGAACGGGAGTACGCCGATACACACAACGGCGAAACGGAATACTACAAGTCTTGTAAAGACCTTTTGAAGAAGGATTACATAGACAGTTACTACCACAACAAAGAGGGTTATATGGCTATCATGAAGATTCTGCTCTTCGTTGCCATAGTGTTTTGTCTCGCTTTTGTCGGGCTGATATTGATGTTTTGAGATATGAAGAGTTACGATATTTTTATAGGGATAGACCCCGGAACCAACACGGGG
>Ga0209510_1000567_pt1 | contig 49342 bp, 34 predicted proteins | sample BiotimSIPDNA_FD_185749 | JGI IMG/M metagenome (GOLD analysis project Ga0209510, IMG submission 185749) | Anaerobic biogas reactor microbial communites from Washington, USA - Biogas_R1 time_0 SIP DNA (SPAdes) (version 2) | ecosystem: Engineered > Bioreactor > Anaerobic > Unclassified | place...
GACTTTCCAGGATGGCCGTGTTGCCGGCGGTGTTAGCGCCGCCCGGAGACGTCTCAAGGTACACATACCACGTACTGCCGTTGGCCCCGCCGGACGGCCCGGTGTTGGGGGTCGTCGTGCCCCCGGAATAGCGTGTCCAGTCATGGGAATCGCCGCCGGTGATGTTCACCCACTCGCCGAAACCACTTTCAAAATCGGCTCCGCTGAGCGGTATCAGGTCACTGTCAATCGGCGCCGCCGAAACTTCATTCGAATAATCACTTTCAAGGTCATCCTCATCGACGGCGGTAACCACATAATAATACGTCGTGTATAGGACAACATCGTCATCCGTAAATTCCGGACTGATTAACAAGGAACCGTTCTGCAATAGATATCCGCCGCCCGGTATTGTTGACCGATAGACTTTATAGCCGGCAAGGTCCCCTTCGCTATTGGCATTCCAATTCATGGTAATCGAACCATCGCCGGCTGCAATTGTCAGGCCGGTTGGGGCCGCCGGAGGGATTCCCGGCGTCATTGCCTCGGCTGATATCGAGTCGGGACTTTCCCCTGCGCTGTTGACACCGCTAACCACATAATAATACGTCGTCAACTCAGACAATCCCGAATCACTGTAGCTTGTTTCCGTCGGGCTGGCGATGACCGTATAGGGCGCGCCGTCGGTGGTTGAGCGTTTGACGTTATAGCTCGTAGCGCCGAAAGAAGCGTCCCATGTCAGATCAATCCGGTCGGCCGATACCACCGTGACAGCCAGACCCGTCGGAGCCGCGGGGGCCTCCAGCGGAAGGATACCGATAATATTGATGTAATCAATGTGAGGAAGGCCAGAAGTGGAGGTTGACTGAAGTCGCAAACCCGACACGCCGGCATACGCTCTTGCATAGACCGTCACAAAACCCCAATCGGACCACGAACCGGTCGATGGAAACTGAATCTCAGATGCGATGATCATACCATTGACAATCAGATCTGCCGTTCTGTCGTCGGGACAGGCGTATTGAACGGTGAACGCCTTGGTCACGGATGTGTCAAAATCCACTTCCCAGTCAATACCGGCGCCGATGGCGTCAATTGTATTGGCGTAACCGTCGCCCGTATAGCCTGAATAGAGACTGTCAATCGTCCCATCCACGCCAATAAAGCCGACCCCGTTTTCCTGAATGGTAATGCCATCGCCATGATAAACGGTGGGAACCACAACAATGTTGTCAAAATATACACTTTCACCTGTGCCTTGGGCACGGAACTCAACAGCATTGGTACCCGCATTCAGGGAGATGAATTGCGTGTTGATGGCCCAATCACTATAGGAGGGGGTGTTGGTGAACACCGGGGTGGCCACATACGACCCGTTCACATACAGATGGATGTTGCTTCTATCTGCTCCGGTATTGGAATACCTGGTTTCAAGCCGGTAGATGTCACTTTCCAAGACTTTAACGTGACTTCTGACGCTGGCCGCAGAATTGGTCCCGAATCGCAGGTAGCCCTGACCTGTATAGTTGCGGACAGACCCGGAATTACCACCTTTCACTATCCCGGAGATAGATTTGTAATCAAAGCACTCCCCCTCATATTGGAGAGCACCTGGATATATCAAAGGTTTGGCAGGAGCCGCGACAACAGCGGGTGTGTAGTCCGTCAAACGGTCGCTTGCCGTTCCGGCACAATTTACGGTGATGTCGAGCGGCCCGTTGTGCCGAACGGTCAACGTAAACACCCCCTCCGACCAGCTTTTTGTAACGCTGCTGGACTGATGACTGGCTCTGTCATACCAGGAATACGTGGGTTCCGATGTACTGCCGTAAATCTTGATCACATCCGTCTTCAGGCCGGTGTCGAGAACATTGTCATAGTTGGACAGGTAGAGCGTCACCCGATCCGGATATTCTTTGACAACACCTGCGGTATATTGTGAATACGTCAGCTCCATGCGGTCGCAGGTATTATACTTAAAGGGTATAGAGCCGCTGGCGGTCTGCCCCGTTTTATAGGGGTTGTAGGTCACCCAGCCGTTCTCATGCCGGCCCGCATAGAGATCGCCTGTATATTCCTCGGGAAACATACTGTTGAATTCACTCACCTTGGAGGCGATGGTGGGCCAACGAGTCGAATAGGCCGACCTGTTCACCTTGACTGGAAATGACTGGGCATCTGCATCATCCAGTTGATAGACTGTCGGAATTGTCGGATAGCGTCCCGTCTTTTTGAAGAAGGTCTTGTTGAATTCATAATTGCCGTCGCCATCCATGCGATAAAGCCCCTCGAACAGGGTCTGTGGCGAGCTGTAAATGGTATTGGCATTACCGGAATTGACATCATTGATGATGACCGCCTTCGTGCGATCGATGACCTCTCTGCGGCTCGGGATGCGGACCGTGCCGTCCAGAATCTTGCGGAAAATATCAACGCTGACGTTATCGAACTGCGGGAAGGTTCCCCACCGACGCATGGTGTAACTATCGGTCGTCGCGCCTGAACTGAGTTCCCTGAAACACTGCGTCCAAATCAACTCCGGGGCGTCGATCACAGTCATTCCTGTCAGCATAATGTGCTCAAGGTGCGGTGCTCCCCCGGTCGCCATCGTGAAATTGGCATGCTCACCGTTGGCGTCCGTCCATCCGGTATCATCATAACGAATGCCGTATTGTCCGCTATAGCCGGAAAGGTAAGCCCCAAGGCAGAGACTTTCCATATCGGATTGGTAGGACTGCTGGGTGTATTTTTCGCACAGGATGTAGTTTTCCGTGTATTGGCGGCAGGCCGCCGCAAAGGCCGGAATGCGTTTAAGCATGGCAATCGGATTGATATTGGGGGACCACTGGTTCCCGCACCAACTGACCACCAGGTACCCGCCGTATCGATGGCTCAATGCCAGCAGATTCGCGAAATGGGCTATCCGATCCGTCCATCTTGCCGAGAGCGGATCAGTATAACTGTCATATCCCCAGAACTGCTCGCAGTAATTAAAGCCGATCATGTTCGGGTAGTCCCTGTAAAATTCTTCATACACAGACAAATCGAAGTCGGAAAATTGGCTGTACCCGCCGCTGGAGGGCTGGACCATCGCCCACATTCGGTTCTCGGCGCAGACTCGCAGCCACGACTTGGCGATCTCATAACCGTATTCGGCAACCTGGAACTGGCTTGTCGTCTCATCATGACTGATCGACAACGAAATATTCATCACCACAGAAGGCCGAATGTCCTGCGGGACCAAGTCGATAATCTTTTGCGGATCCGGATAGTTCCATGTATCAATATGAACCAGCCACATCGGCTGCTCCGGCGAGATGGGCCGCCTAAGCGTCGTACTCGATTGCCAGGGTATATCCTCTTGCCCGATGAAGGCTTTCACCGCAGTTGTAAAGGCCTGCAAGCCTGCAGCAGTATCAGGCAGCACAGCATCGACACCCCCGTTAATCGCATTCACGTTATACAGAAGACGTCTTCCGGCCTGCTCCCTCCCCGAACCATCCGTATCACCGACATCCCAGACAACGGCCAGATTGTTCTCTGCGATCGTTGCCAATATCTTTCCCGTCCCGACCGAACCGGTGCCCAAGGTATCAAACCCGACAGTGTACCAATCATAAGCACCAACAGGAACATCAAAAACCGCCTCGCCGGCCACCGTCACCGTCGTCTCCGCTCCGCCAACCCCGACACCTGCGTTCATACCGCCTTCAAAGGCTGTTATAGAAGAACGTGTGACATAGCTGGTCAGAAAAACCACCGGGATAGGCAGATTGCTGTAATAGACCCCATCGGCCGCATCGTAGCCACCACTGTTCGTGCGACGATTGATGACAAGAACGTCTGCTGCCTCTATTGCCGTTCGAGACTCCGGCCTTCCGGAAGGATCATCGAAATTCCCGACAATCACCGTCGCATTCGGAAAGGTCTCTTCGAACCAAGTCACGATTGCCGCCCCCCCCGTGTCCGCCGGCGGAAGACGATTGCTTTGGTCAATCAAAATAGTCATCGCCTGGCTCGTCGCCGCACTCATCAAGGTGATTATCACGGTGATTATCACGGTAAGCAATACACACTTTCTCATCACAACTCTCCAAACGTGATACGAACGTATTCATCTTCAGGCTGATATCCATTAACACCCGAAGGATTCATACCCAGTAATATCTCGATGCCTTCACTGAGCCACACGATACACCTCCAGAGTTCCTCCAGAAGCACGTGAGGCAAAGACCAGCGAGACCGCACACAATAGATATATACTGCTATTCTTGTCAACAATACACCATAAGCGTTATTAATTAGGATTCCTCCAGCCAGTGACGAGCAAACACAGCAAATTCATTCAGTGTAATGGCGCAGTCGCCATCCAAATCCAAATCACAGTTGTTTTCAAGCCAATAGCCGGCAAACTCCAAGAGATCATCTGCATCCACAATCGCATTTCCATCCATGTCGCCATAGCGGATGAACTGGAACCAGTTGACGTTAAATAAGTAGCCGCCGCCCCCGGTAAATTTCAGATACAGGTCATGCGGCCCGGCCGCGCCGCTGACCGGGCAGGAGCGAGTGGTCCATGTCTGCCAGCCCCCGGTGTTTGAAACCGCACAGGTTCCTATCTGCGGACCGGTCATACTGTCCAGATACAACTCAATGTTGCCGCCGCTGGCGTTCGATGCCACCCTGGCGTTGAATGAAATCGCGCCGCCACCGAAATCGATGTTTTTGAAAACGAGATAAGAGCCGTTCCCGATATACCCGACATTCCGTCCACCTTCACTGCAGTTTTCGGTCTGAATTCCCGACTGGCTGTCATAATCCTCCGCCTCAATCCGGGAATAGGCCGAGCGTGTCGGGATGGGAGGGGGTGGCGGAATTAAATACTGGTATTCAGGCTCCAGCCCGGCATTGGCAATGATGTCAAGGGCTTCCTGAGGCCAATTTGCATTAGGATAAAGAAGATTCGTTACCGTGCAGTTTGGAGCGCCCAGTTGCATTGCGCTGCTGGTGGAATAGATGTTATCGTAATGGTTGTCATGCTTTCTTTTCCAATCATTTAATTCAAAATTATCCTGACCCGGAACGATCTCAAAAACCAGATTGTTTCCGGTGTAATATGCTGTCCCCTCATCGGGATGATACACCCCCTGGAAATTTGTTGTGGAAGCCTTCACATAATTATTACTTGCTTCAGAATTAGGTTGGGCGCCTATCGTATAAAAAGCGCCGGAATCAGCGAGTGTCTTCATACAGTCATAAACTCTGTTGTTATTGAATTTGACGTTTCGGCAGGTCGTCGTCGGGTTGCCTGGTTCTCTCGATGAAGCGGTTCCGTCAAATTCACACCATCCCCACCCCACGCTGACGCCGCCGTAATTGGTGCCTTCAATGTGATTGTGCAGGATATGCAGCGTGTCCACGAAATATGCCGAGATGGCCTGATGTCCGAAGTAGATATTCGTTGTACTGTAGATATAGTTGTTTTTTATTAAATTGTTCCGGCATATCCCCTCAACAGAAGGATCGTATTTTTCTTTCGTGCCGGGGCCTCCGTCTCCCTCGTAGATGTGCTGGGGATGCCCCAGCTGAATACCTGAACCGCCGATATCGGCAATAAAATTGCCGAGAATCGTGCAATTGCTGACGTCATTGACAAGACTTATTCCCTCATTCCCAATATGCGCGATTGTGTTCTCGATAAAATCGATAGAATCGGCGCTCGTCACATTGATAGCGCCTAAAATAACATCGTATGCCCTGTATTTGTCGGCATGCCAATCTGTCCTGGCAAAAGCGGTGCAGATGGAGGTGCTCTGACACGTCGTCTTGCCGAACGACCCATCCACTTCGGGCAATTCGGCCTCCGTATGGGCAAACGTAATCCCTCTGAAAGTGATGTTGCGGACTCTGTTGGCTCTTGAAGTGCCTGATATGTCGATCAACGTCCGAAGGGCAGGCGCATACACGACCGCCGTCGCCATATTCTCGGAACCCTTATAGTAATACAACGTCGAAGTTGACCTATCAAAATAGAACTCACCGGGGCTGTCGAGAAATTCGTATGCATTTTGAATTCGATGCGAGCCGCTTGTTGAAAAACCGGCATTCCATCCCTGATTCATCGCAATGGCGGCCATGGGCTGCTGAAGTTTTAAAACCCGCGAGCTGCCCTCCGTAACGATTTCCCGGACACAAACGATGTTCTGGTTCCATGTGGTGCTGTTTAGTATTTCGACGTCCTCGGCATTGGCAAGCACAGGGACAGCCGTGGCGCTGTATCGTGCCCCGTCCGCCGTCGAACCGCTGACCCAGGCCCAGTCCGCATGACCCGCGGTAATCGAGTAGGTCCCCCAACCGCCTTGGCAGTTGACCGTCTGGCTTGCCATATACGCCCTTTTTCCGTCAACAATCAGCGTTCGCAGCTTGGTACTCCGGGAAAGTGTTGCCTTGTAGATGTTCCCGCTATGCTGCGTCCACCCGGTTACCCGCGTTCCCCCGTTGAGTACAGGGACCTCGCCCGGATAGGCGTCATAATAGACCCTGTAACCGTTTGTCCCTGAATCCTGCGGCTCGAAATGAATGGGGCTGGTAATATCATAGGTACCGCCCCTCAAATAGACGTAGATATCTCCATACATACTGCTGTTGACGGTACGCACTGCATCCCGCGCCCGGGTAAGCGTCTGAAAAGGCGCGATTTCTGTCCCTGGATTGGAGTCGTCACCCATAGGGGATACAAAATAGATCGCCTGAGTCGCAGCGAATCCCGTGGGTATGAATATGGCTGTTGCGAACAAAACGATCAGACCTATTGTGAACCTATTCATCACCGTTCCTGTCAACATGAAATTCTATCCTTTAATGAGTTGTCATATTTCTCTCTCTTTTATGATTCTTTGCGTATCCATCATCATTATAGAAATGTATCATCGAGCCAGTTACGGGCAAACTCCGCGAATTCATACAGCGTAATGACACAGTCGCCATCCAAATCCAAATTGCAGTCTTCCCACAGCCAATCGTCAATAAACCCCGTAAAGTCATCGGCATTCACAATCGCATTTCCATCCATGTCGCCATAGCGGATGAACTGGAACCAGTTGACGTTAAATAAGTAGCCGCCGCCCCCGGTAAATTTCAGATACAGGTCATGCGGCCCGGCCGCGCCGCTGACCGGGCAGGAGCGAGTGGTCCATGTCTGCCAGCCCCCGGTGTTTGAAACCGCGCAGGTTCCTATCTGCGGACCGGTCAAACTGTCCAGATACAACTCAATATTGCCGCCGCTGGCGTTCGATGCCACCCTCGCGTGAAATGTAATCGCGCCGCCGAAATCGATGTTGTTGAAAACGAGATAAGAGCCGTTCTCGATATATCCGACATTTTGGCCGCCTTCGCTGCTGGACTCGGTCTGGGTATTTGACTGAGTATCGTAATCTTCCGCTTCGATCCGCAAATAGGCCGAACGCGGCGGCACATCTCCATAGGCATACAAAGCCATCTCGGACAATTGAATATCACCGGCGCCGTTGTTGGCGAGGATATTCAATCGGTAGTACCGGTAAGCCCCCGGCGCTGAAACGGAATACTGCTTTGTCAGTAAACGCGATTCCCAGGATTGCCCGCTTTGAGCATCCAGTGTCGCCCAGTTGATTCCGTCGTTGGAACCCTGAAGCTGCCAATCGCGCGGGTCGCGTCCCGGCTCGTCATTGGCGCTGGACAAATCATAGCGTGTAACCACCCATTTGTTGCCCGGTCCGAAATCATATTGCAGCCACCCGGTCGATCCCAGCGAGGCCCCCGTAAACCATTTCGTAGCGGTCGTACCGTCGAAAGCTTTGTCGGCGCCCTCGTTTGCAGTGAGATGCTCAGAACTGGCGAAAGCCGTACCGCCTGTGGCACGATTCTGAAACGTCGTACTCGGTACGGCGACTACCGTCTTGGAATAGGCGCTTTCATAAGAGGGCTTAACGGATGAGACGCGATAATAATAACTCGTTCCGTTAGACACCTCCGTATCCGTAAAACCCGGATCAGTCAGCGTCGCAATGAGCGTGTACGGACCGGTAGCCGTGGTCGAACGTTTCAGATGGTAACTCGTTGCCCCCGCGGACGCCGACCAGTTCACCCACACCCTCGCATTGTCCGGCGTGGCCGTAACATCGACCGGTACCGGCGGCGGCCCATCCAGGGTGGTCGCAGAGACTTCCGCACTGTCTTCACTGTATCCCGAATCATTGCCTGCCGAAATGACATAATAATAAGTCGTATCGCTTGCCAGAGCCGTATCGCTGTAATGGATGGTGGAAATGTCCGATGCAAGTGTTGTATAAGGTCCGCCGCTTACCGTCCCGCGTTTAATCCTGTAATACACGGCCTCCGCAACGGCAGTCCATGTCAGATCGATTCGGTTATAACTGATCGCTTCCGCCGCCAGATCAGCCGGAGGATCGGGCAAAATCGGAGTGATCCTGTACGACATACCCGCCTGTGTATCAAAGGAGGTAAAACCATTCTCCAGTATGGCCGATACGGGCGTATCATCAAGCCGCGTCACAATAAAGATGCCCTTCACGCTGCAGGGCCGGCCGACAAGCGACGTGATCGTCCCTTCGATAAAGTTGCCGTCTTCCCATGCCAGATCCACCTCAAAGCCGCCGCGTGCCCTTAATCCGCTCACTGAGCCTGTCTGAAAGGCCACCGTCGGCAAGGCCGGGAGCAGTTCAATATAATCCAGATGCGATTGCAGCAGCATCTCGGCGATCCCCGAAGTCCCGCCGAAGTTGCCGTCGATCTGGAACGGCGGATGCGCATCGAACATATTGATGTATGTGCGCTGCGAATGCAGCAGCATCCTGAGCAGATCATAAACATGATCGCCGTCCTTAAGCCGTGCCCAGAGATTAATCTTCCAACCCAGGCTCCAGCCCGTTGACAAATCACCGCGTTCGATCAGAACCGTTTTGGCCGCTTCGGCCAGGACCGGAGTTTGTTCAACGGTTATTTGGTTGCTTGGGTACAGCCCGTAGAGATGCGAAACATGACGGTGATCGGTAATGACATCCACATCCCTGAGCCACTCCTGAAGCTGACCGCGACGGCCGATCTGCATCGGGGGCAACTGCGCCGAAGCGTCGCTGAGCTGCGTCTGAAAAGCCGCATCGACGCCGAGAATCTCTGCCGCACGGCGAGTGTTTTCCCATACATCATACAAAATCTGGCTGTCCATCGTTGTCCCGTCAGTCATCCAGGCGGAATCGCCCGCATACGTGTAACCATGCTCGGGTGACACGGTCGGCGCCGTCACCAGCCAGCCGAATTCCGGATGCTCGACACTGTAATCCAAAAAAAACTGTGCCGAGCTTTTCATAACAGGATAGACGTCCGCCAAAAAGGCCTCATCTTGTGTAAAGAGATAACGTTCCCATAAATGCAGTACCAGCCAGCCGCCGCCCGTAGGCCACCCTCCATACTGGGCGCCGTCAACCGGCGTGGTCAATCGCCAGATATCCGTATTGTGGTGCAGCACCCAGCCGTCGCAATCATAATGATTTCGGGCCGTAACGGCCCCGGTCACCGCAACCTCCTTGGTCAGTCTAATCATCGGTTCGGCCAGTTCGGACAAATTCGCCACCTCCGCCGGCCAATAATTCATTTCAAAATTGATATTGGTGGTATATTTACTGTCCCATGACGGATTAAGGCTGTCATTCCAGATACCCTGAAGGTTGGCCGGCTGGGTACCCGGACGGGAACTGGCAATCAGCAAATAACGTCCGAACTGAAAGTACAGCGCTGCGAAATCGGGGTCATTGCCCGCGGCAAATGCATTCCGACGAAGATCCGTGGTTTGGGTTTCATTCGCCGTGTGCCCAAGGTCGATGGATACGCGCCTGAACAATTCCTGATGGGCCGCGATATGGTCTTCCCGCATCTGTGCATACGTACGGCTTGCAGCGGCAGCAAAAGTCGCGTCGTTTCGCGCCGAAGGATTGCCGGTGACATCATTATAGCTGACAAAATTGGTGGCGATGGCAATTTGAATGGTTACGGCGTTTGCCGCAGCGACCGAAATCGTACTGCTGCTCACATCCAATGTGCCGCCTTCATTAAGAATTTTCACGCGGCATTCATAATTCATTCCGGCGGGAACCCCTTCGTGAGAACGGTTTGTTCCCGTCATACGCAACACATTCGGCGCCAATGCTGTCACCGAAGCGCTCATCGGCGTGTTCATAGCGGCGGTAAAAGAAATACTGCCGGATTGATCCGCCGTGATGCGGACGACGATCAACTGATCCACCGGGCTGGCGAAATACTCTCGCGTGTACGTCACACCGCCGGAGGTGTACCGTGTCCGAGCAACCGCCGTATCCAGATCCAATTGGCGGGTATAATCGGCAAAGGAACTGTGACCGGCAAAATTCAGAGTTATATTGCCGACGGTCTGGTATGCCTGACCATGATGGGTGCCCATCATGTTATTATTATAAATATTTTGAGCTGTGGTTCGGCTGCCATAAAATATTTCCTGACGTACCTGGTCGAGATAATTCTTCGCCGTCGTACGGGAGGGGTCATTGGGCCGTCCGGTCCATAATGTATCTTCATTTAACTGAATGCGATCCGTGACAACATTGCCGAAAACCATGCCCCCCAGTCGGCCGTTTCCAATCGGCAATGCCGCTGTCCATTCGTTGCCGGCCGCGGTGTTATACCACAATCCCCAGTGACTCAAATCTGCAGGCCGCCCTTGGGCAGTGTTGGCCATTGTCACAAGACACCCGCATAATATCAAAAGCATACAACGACTGACAAGCAATGTCTGTTTAGCCATGATACTTTTCCCCAAGAGTTTACTTATGTTTATGGTGTAAATCCATGCAGATTTACTGATTTTCTTCGATGTGTTTTCCTGACTAACCTGAAATTTTGCATCGCCTCCATAACTTTCTATAACAGAGTCAAATGTTAATCAGTCTTGGCACACCCCATAAAAAATGAACAATCAACATCGCAACATCATCATTATAGCATGTTATTTTTGAGATTCAACCATTTAGTCTGTATTTTCGACGAAATAAAGTCCACGCTTAAAATAAAACAGTTCCGCCAAGTCTTCTTTTAGACTCCGTTCAATCGCCCCCTCAATTTCTCGCTTATGAATAATGAGCTATCAAGCACTCCGATACGGAGGATTCTGATAAAAATAGCCAATCGGCCAAAAGAATTCTCAACCCAATTGGACAAGCGGCGGAAGGCGGACTAACGAAAAACAGGGCGGAATGCCGATAAATTGAGAAAAAGTATAGTTTATTCGGGATTGTGGAAATTGGACGTTTTCGCCTCATTTGAAGAGACGCTGCGGCGGATCACTCCCATGCTGTTGGCCGTACCAGGGGTGATCATGGGGGTGACGGGGCTTTTTTTATGGCTTGGCGGGCTGCGGGTTCTGCGGCCGTTGGCGGCGTTTGTCGCAGCCGTGTCGGGGTTTGCGTGTGCCTGGGCGTTTACGAGCCGGGACATGCTGCCTTTGGTGAGCCTGACCGTGATCCCGGCGGCGATTGCATTAATTGTGGATAAACCCGTCGTGGTACTGCTGGCCGCAGTGCTGGCGGCCGGGGCGGTGCTGGCGTATCCGCTGTTTTCGGATGTCGGCTTGCGACAGGCCGTATATGACCAAGTAGGGCCTGTGCCGACCGCCGAGGATAATGTGCTATTTGAGGCCGAGACATATCTGGAAACAGTCCGGCACTGGGCAGTCGCATGGGGCAAAGGATATTGGGCCGAATTGGCTGACGGCTGGAAAATTGCGGCGCTGGCCGCGGCGGTTGGGGTCGCCGTGGCGGGGATCGCGGCCTGGCGGTGGGTCTGCGCACTTACATGTGCGACGCTCGGCACGGTGATGATTATGCTCGGACTGACGGCGGTGGTGCTGTCGAAGGGGACGCAGACGATCCCCTACCTGGCGGACAAACAGCAGTATGTCTGGGTAACAATGGCGGGGATGATCGCGGCCGGAGCTATCTTTAATCGGCTGCTGTGCCCGGTGAAAGTAAACACGAAAAAATCCAGGGACTCTCACGAAAAGGGAGATCAGAAATGATGAATCCGATACTTTTGGCACAAATAGAAGCGTCACAGAACAGCCGTGACTTTCACGGCGAGGCGCTGAATTTCATCTGGCAGCAGATTACCGATCTAAGCTGGCTGCACGCGGTGGTCGCGATTTCTGTCGGAATCGTATATATGCTGTACGGATGGCGGATATTCCGCGTGCTGGTGGTGATATGTTTCGGTTTGGCCGGGATGTTCTTGGGGATTTTTGCCGGGGGGCATTTCGGTTCATCGATCTGGGGCGGCCTAACGGGTTTGGTGCTGCTGGCGGTTGTTTCCGTACCGCTGATGAAATGGTGCGTTGCGGCCTTGGGCGCGGTGGCCGGCGGCGCGCTGACCGGGGCGGTGTGGTATGCCTGCGAGCTGCCGCTGGATTACATCTGGGCCGGCGTGATCATCGGCGTCGTGGCCGGCGGGCTGATGTCGTTTATTCTGCTCAAAACATCGGTCATGCTGTTTACCGGCCTGGGCGGCAGTATCATTATGATGGTGGGGGTCTTGGCGCTGGTGTATCAATACGAAACGCAGGTGCTGAACCCACCGACGCAGCATATTTACAATTCCGTATATTACAATCAATGGTTTTTGCCGGTGGTCGTTATTCTGCCGACGATTATCGGGATGATCATGCAAAATAGCTTCATCAAGCACGAACGCGACTGGGAAATCTGACCCGAAAATCGCATATGGGATGGGAATACGTGAGGAGATGAATCGACAATAAAAGTATTGGGATAAACACCTAAAGACGCGAGTGGATGTTACGTTTACTGAAGGCAAGCTCCCCAGAAAAAAAACTGCCGATGAAAGGATAACGGATTAATGGTTATTCATTCATTACCAACGTCGCCGATGCAATCAGGAACAAGCCAAGTACGGCGGGCCGAGCAAACGCTGTCAAACGCTAAAGACAGGGGATAGTTTTCGGTTGCGGAATGCCCTGTATTAATGGTCGAACGCGCAGGTTCGCCCCTGTGGTTTCTAAGCACTCCATCATAAAACTCAAAATAAAGCACGATTCTGTTTGACAAACACAAAACTTACCACCTTAATACCCCCCCCGCAGCACGGACATCTTGGCCGTGGCTCGTAGCATGGGCATCCTGTAAGAACTGGAGGAAAAATGAAAAAACATTCCGACATCCTGAGTTCTGTGTTCTGGCGGCTGGAAGCAGGAAGCGGGAAGCGGGAAGCTGAAAATGAACAAACGACCCCAAATTTCTCATATGCAAAAACCATAAAGTCTTATTCTAAAAGTGTTTACTGATAACCGACAACTGTTAACTGTAAATAAACGAACCCAAATTGTTGCCCCGAAAAATATTCTCACAGACAGAGCAGATGACAACTCAATATTTCTTTGTCATTTTAGCCTGTGACGGATAGACTGGCCGCTTTTACCGGCTAAATTAACCAACAAATATGGATAAACCCGAATATAAACCTGATATCTCTGACGGCGGTGTCCCGGTCGTTCGTGACCGCGGCCTCGACCTCCGTCTGCGTACCCTCAACGGTACGCTCTGGCGGCTGACGTGGCCGGTCATCGTTGAAAATATGCTCTTTACGATGGTGCATATCGCCGACACGCTGATTACCGGCTGGCTTCGGGACGAGCGAATGCTGGCGGCGACGGCGTTGGCGGGGCTTTTGACATTTTTAATGAATGCCCCCTTTATTGCGTTTGGCGCGGCCGCAAATTCGATTGTCTCACGCTCGTGGGGCGAATTGGATTTCAATGCCGCACGTCGGTGCGCCGGGATTACCGTCGGTCTGAGCATTGCACTGGCGGCCGTCCTCTCTATTGTCGCCTGGCCGTTTGCCGATACCGTCGTCCGCCTCCTCGGCGCCGACGATCAGGTTGCGCCCATCGGCGGCCGCTATCTGCGGATATTGCTGCTCAGTGGTTTTTGCGGCTACCCGATGATGATCTCCAACGCCGTGATTCGAGGCACCGGCAACACCCGCACGCCGATGCTTATCGCCGGCCTGATGAACGGCGCCAATGTTTTGACCAGCACCATTCTGGCGTTTGGCTGGCTGGGATTCCCCGAAATGGGCGTCTATGGCGTGGCCTGGGGGACAGTCATCGCACGCAGCGTCGGCTTCGCCTGTTCGGGCGGGTATTTGTTTCACAGCCGCGGCATCGGCGTTGCGACGGCTTATTTGATCACCCTCGAACGCAAATTGATGGCCCGTCTATGGCGTTTGGCGTGGCCGCTGCTGACCGAGCGAATGGGCAGCTCGTTCGTTCATCTGATTTTTATGCGGCTGGTTGCCGGGTTGGGGACGACCATCCTTGCCGCCCACCAGATTACCCTGCAGGTCGAGTCTCTGGCGTTTATGCCCGCATGGGCGTTGGGCATCGCTGCAACCACCATCACCGGACAGGCCATCGGTGCAAGGCTGGAGCATATCGCCGAGGCCGCCGTCAGAAGGATGATGATGCTTGCGACAATCGTGATGCTTTCGCTTGCGCTGCTGTTTGTGGTCTTCGGCCCCAATATCGTTCACCTCTTTGGCGCAACGGACGACGTAATCGCGCAGACCGCCGTCGCCATCCGCATCTCCGCTGCCGAACTCCTCTTTATGGCCTGGACATTTACTATTATGGGCGCCCTTCGCGGCGCCGGCGACACAGTCTCTCCACTGATCGTCGGCTTGGCCAGTACCCTGATTTTTCGCCTCGGCGGTACCCTGCTGCTGGCCTACGTCTTTGACCTCGGACTGCCCGGCGTCTGGATCGCGACCGCGGTGGACTGGGCGGTGCGCTCGGTAGGGCTGGGGATTTTCTTCGCGCGCGGCGCCTGGAAACGACTTCACGAACAGGAAAAACTCCGCTTCGGATAAAACGGCGCCGTGTGGTTCACGTCTCGATAAACGCCAGCGGCTCGCCGTTCATAATGCGTTCCAGATCCTCAGGTTCTTCGAACGCACTGATATGGATCGACGGGCCGGTGTGCTTGGCCAACAGCTTGATGGCCGACAGAAAATTCTTGTCCGGCCGTGCCACAAAGGTCTGATAGCCGGCGTGTTCGTCTGCGCCGATAGGGATCGCCAGTTGATACGCATGCAGCGTCAGCCGTTCGATCAGCGGGGGTTCCTCCCGGCCTGATTTGGGGCGATAGTCCTTCTTGAACGCCGAGAGCATCAGCGGCGTTGTCTGGTGGCCGTATATCGGATCGATTGCCAGCGGCATCCCGCGATGGGAAAAATGAACACGGATTTGATGCGTCCGGCCCGTGATCGGCTGAGCCGCCACCAGCGCCGGGCCGCCAAAATCCGCCAGCCGCCGCCACAGCGTATGCGCCGGTTTACCCAGCCGCGGATGAACATGCATCGCTCGCGGATTTCGCTGACTCCGCGCGATCGGATCCTTGATCGAACCGCACGCCTTAATAACCGGGCCTTTGACAATGGCCAAATAGAGCTTATTGACCAGCCGTTTGGCGAATAGCCGCGAATACCGGCTCTGCGCATCCCGATGTTTGGCGATCAGCAAGACGCCCGACGTTTCCTTGTCCAGCCGATGCACCAACCGAAACGGCTCGGCCGGGCCAAGCTGCGCATTGAGCAATTGCAGCACATCCGCCTCGCCTGTCCGATCCGCCGTCACCGACACCCCCGTCGGCTTATTGAGAATCAGTATATTCGTATCTTCAAACAATATCGGCAGCATATCGTTCCGTGTTATTGTGTGTCTCAATGTCAAAGGGTTGGAGTCAACAGTCGGATATTTCAAAATCCGTTACAAATGTCCGGCCGGCCGTCGTCGCTGTCATAGACAAGCGTATCGCCGTCGCTTTCCTCGCAGATGACCAGGCGGCGGATATGTTCGGCCTTTTTGGTGTGCGAGTCCACCGTGACCAGAATCGCGTTGATCCGCACGTCATTGGCGGCGATATCAAACGGAAACGGCATCTGCGTGCGAAACGCCTTGACCACACTTTCGGCGTTGCGTCCCAGCACCGAATCGTGTGCCCCCGTCATCCCGATATCCGTAATGCAGGCCGTCCCTTTGGCGGTGATCCGTTCGTCAGCGGTCATGACATGGGTGTGTGTGCCGAACACGCAGCTTACCTTGCCGTCCAGGTAATAGCCCATCGCCACTTTTTCGCTGGTCGCCTCGGCGTGTACCTCGACAAACAGAATATCCGCCTCATTCCGCAGCCGCGGCAGCAGCGCGTCAATCTTGGCGTAGGGGCAATCCGCCGGCTTCATATAGATGCGTCCGATCAGCGTTACGACGCCGACCGTTGCACCTCTGGATGTCTGATAGATCGCGGCGTCCTTGCCTGCCGAGTACGCCGACAAGTTGGCCGGGCGGATGATGTTCTTTTGGGTCTCCAGCGTCGGGATGATGTCTCGTTTGCGATAACAGTGGTCGCCCAGCGTGACCAGATGCACACCGTATTTGCACAGCTTGTCGTAAATCTGCGGCGTCAGACCCGATCCGCCCGCGGCGTTTTCGGCATTCGCGATGACGCAGTCCACCTCCAGTTCCTCAACCAGACGCGGCAATTTGTACGAGAGAATGCGCCGGCCGGGACGACCGACCACATCCCCGATACACATTACATTCACTTTCATACGAGCTCCTTTCCAATTGACGATTGTTTATTGGTTCACATAGTCAATCGTCAATTACCTGGCGTATTCAATGCAGCGCACTTCGCGCAGCAGAGTCACTTTGATTTCGCCCGGATAGGTCATTTCATCTTCGATCTTCTTGGCGATATCGCGAGCGGTCTTGACCGCCGAATCGTCGTTGATCTTCTGGGCGTCAACGATCACGCGAATTTCACGTCCCGCCTGAATGGCAAAGCTGCCTTCGACGCCTTCGAAAGCATTGGCAATTTCCTCAAGCTTTTCAAGCCGTTTGATGTAGCGTTCCAGCGTCTCACGCCGGGCGCCGGGGCGGGAGGCGCTGATGGCGTCGGCGGCGGCGATCAGCGGCGTATAAGGATTATCCGCCGGAATATCGCCGTGGTGGGCCTCGACCGCATTGAGAATGATCGGCGACTCCTTAAACCGACGCAGGAAGTTGGCCCCGATATCCGGGTGGCCGCCTTCGATTTCACGGTCCATCGCTTTGCCGATGTCGTGCAGCAGGCCGGCGCGTTTGGCGATGGAGCCGTCCAACCCCAGTTCGTCGGCCATGACCTGGGCCAAAAACGCCACTTCGACGCTGTGCCGCAGGACGTTCTGCCCGTAGCTGGTGCGGTAGTGCAGTGCACCGAGCATCCCGATGATCTTGTTGTTCAGGCCGCGGACATCGACTTCTTCGGCGGCTTCTTTGCCGATCTGGATGACCCGGCTGTGTACGTCTTTTTTGGTCTGGTTAGCGACCTCTTCAATGCGGGTCGGGTGAATACGCCCATCCTGAATCAGACGCTCCATACTCAGACGAGCGACCTCGCGGCGGATGGGGTTAAAACCGCTGACGACAATGATGCCGGGGGTGTCATCGACAATCACGTCAACACCGGTCGCCTTTTCAAACGCCCGAATGTTCCGTCCCTCGCGGCCGATGATCCGACCCTTCATATCGTCACTGGGGATATCCACCATCGAAACACTGACTTCACAGGTCTGCTCGGCGGCGTATCGCTGAATCGCCAGATTGATGATTTCTTTGGCTTTTTCCTCGGCCTGCTCCTCGGTCTGGGCAACCTTACGCTGAATCAACTGACCCATTTCGCGGTCGCACTCTTCCTCCAAACGCTGGAGAAGCAGTTCGCGGGCCTGTTCGACATTGAGCGAGGTGATTTTCAGGAGTTGATTCTTCTGCTGAGTAATTAAAGAGGACAACTCTCTACTTTTCTCTTGATTCACCTGAAGTTGATGCGAGGCCTCTTTTTCGATTTCATTAACCTTGCGTTCGCGTTGCGAAAGTTGTTCGCTTCGTCGTTCGACTACATCCTCGCGTTTGGAAAGCTGTAATTCCTGAGTGCGAAGCTCTTTTTCTTTGGAAGAGGTCTCGGCGGAAAACTGCTCGCGTTTTTTGATCATTTCTGAAGCCGCATCGAGTTTGGCTTCTTTGATGATGGTCTCGGCCTGTTTCTTGGCCGTCTCGACGCGAGCGTTCAGTTCCTGTTCAAATGCTTTCGCACGTGCTTTGATGACGATCTGCTGAATGACAACAACCAGCAAACCGCCGAAAACTAACCCCACAATGATCCACAATACGACCAATGGGCCGCCACCTTGAGCAATAATGTCCATTTTTTGTCATCCCTTCTTGGCAAACTTTATGCGTAATTGATTGTTTGCCGAATTCGTGCAGGAAGTGCCAGCAGAACAAAAAGAAATGGACAAAAATGGGCTTTAGAGATAAAAAATGCGCAAAACCGCCGCTCGTCCCGGTAGATTATTCATCCATCCGAGCCATAACTCTTTTAAACTAGGCTGTTTGCGGCATCGTGCCATGTGTTCTTCCAGTTATCGACCCGTTCCTGACTTTCCTTGCCGGCGGGTCACTGTCACACTTTCTTATCCCATCATTTACTTGACCATGTTCATCGACTCGTTCGGATTCTGGACTTGGCGGACATTGTTTTGCCCTATCCGCCTTTCGCCCCACCGACCGACAATCGATGTTCTCAAAGCTCTGCGTACAACCTGCATTCAGCAAATTGTTTTCTCGACCGGCATTGTTCATCAATGCCGACATCGACTTTCCACTATTACAGACGGCTCGTTTTCCAAAGAGCCACCCTCATCATACACTATCGTCCTTTTTGGTCAAGTAAAAATACTTAAAGAATCAAATTGGGCACATTCTGTTCTCAAACTAAGCCAACTCTTTAGTGCCGCCTCAGCGACACGAATGCCAAGCTTTTTGGCCGTGTCAATCCCGAAGGTATCCTAAGTAATGTCGTCGTTCCAGTTGTTCCACAGCGTCGCTCCCTGATGGGCGCTGGGTTTGCCTCCGACGGCCATCACCTCAAAGCTCTGCATCGCGGTCAGAATCTTTTCGATGACCAGTTCCTGCCCGCCATTTCGGAATGAACCGACGCCGATGATGAGAATCTTATCCTCCAGCCTGACCGTCTCGGCGACTATTGCCGATTTCGCAACCATGCCCGCCGCTGCAATCCCCGCCGTATTGATGAATGCTCGTCTGTTGATCTGCTTGTCATTTTATTTTCCTTGTAAAAGTAGCATTCATTCTTAATTTTACAGTAGTTTGACGCCATAGATCATCGTTAGGCAATAGAAGATTCCCGCGGCGATGAAGATCATACCGGCACCGACGCGTACCCACCGCTCGACCACGGACAATTTGTCAAACGTCCTGGCGACATACTGGTTGGTAAAGACCATCAATATCGCAAACACGATCACCGGCAGCGCGGTGCCGACGCCGTACAGGGTCGGCAAGGCCAGCATCGACCCCTGTGCCGCGGCCAGCGGAATCAACAGCAAAAAGAACAGCGCCGCCGAGGCCGGACAAAACGACATCGCAAAAATAAACCCCAGCGCCCCCGACCACCACAAGCCGCCCTTGGCCGCCCGCTCCTGCAACCCCACCCCGGCCAGCGACAGCGAACCGGGCAGATTGAGCATATCGCGTAAGATCATTCCCAGCACGATCAAGATCGGCCCGATGGCCATCAGGCCGTACTTTTGAAGCACATTGGACAACGTGCTGCCAGCGGGTATCCGGTCTTTCAGAATCCACAAAATCAATACGCTTAGACCCACATAGGCGACGGTTCGCCCGACTGCATAGACCATGCCGCTGAGCAGCACAAACGCTGTCAGCACTTAGCTGATTATTGCTTTGGCATTCATCGATAAAACTCCCTATTGGGTTACAAATGAAAGACTATTTGACGCCCATCTCGGCAAGTTTGGCCGTGATCTGTTCGCGGCTCATTGCCCCTTGCTCTCGAGACGCTTCCTTGCCTTGGGCGTCATAAAAGAGCAGCGTCGGGTTGCCGCACACGTTATAGCGTGCTGCCAGAATCGGGGCGGTATTGGGATTGAGCGTAACGACGTTCAGCTTGTCGTCGAACTGCTTGGCGACCTCGGCGAGAATAGGCCCGGTCGCATCCGGACAGCAGGGGCTTTCGGCATAGAACATCACCAGCGTCGGCTTGCTGTTTTGTCGCGCCTTGTCCAACGGATTGTCTTTGGCGGCGACAGACTGCTCCTTTGTCCACGTATCGGCAACTTCGATGGTCATTTGTTGGCCGAGTTTTTTAATGTAATCATTCACAAATTCCTGCTTTTTCTGCTGCGTCAGATAGTGGGCTATCTGCGGCTGAATGCCGTCAAACGGCGCGCCTTGGAAAAGGTGCGGGTTCTCATCATAAAATACCTTTTGCTCGTCCAGGTCGGCGGTAACATCCTTCGTCAGTTGGTCGAACAAGGTGTTAATCAACTGTGCTTCGCTCATCTGTTCAAGGTTTTGCGTTTGGCCGTTCAGAGTTTTGCGTGCGGCAATCGTCAGCAGTTAGCCCGCCGCTTCCTGTTCCAGCACATAAAACTTCTCCTTTTCGATCATCGCCTGTACCTGCGGCGACTGCTGGGTGATCGCATTGTCGATCTCCGCCAGTTTGATTTCCACACCCTCGGCCTTGAGCAGTACGCCGTCCGGAAGGGCTTTCGGCTGCGCATAGGTCAGGGATCCCGACGCCAGATTCGGATACAGCGCCTCGACCGTCTTCTTTTCGGCTTGCTCGGCCTGTGCAACTCCCATTGCCGATAATACCAACACCGCCGCCGCTACCCGATAACCTTGAAATGCGTCCATAACATCTCCACTTTTGATTGTTAGTTTCAACTCAATTTATTCATTAATATCTGTGTTAATCCGTGTCTGAGAAACTAAAGCCCAACTCCGTCCACTTGGCCAAAATATCGGCTTTGGACAATATCCCCTCATGGCGAAACAGTTCTTTGCCGGACGGCGATACAAACACCTGTGTCGGAATGCCTTCGATAGTGTACTTTTTCGCCTCGTTCTCATGGGTGACGACATCGACAAATATCACATCCAGCGAACCGGCATAGTCGGCCGTGAGTTCCTCGATAATCGGCTTCATTATCTGGCAGGGAATGCACATCGTCGAACCCAGCTCCACCAGCCGCGGCAGACCGGAAGGATTGTCGTACATCCGTTCATTCGCCGCAATCGGCGCGTGCAGATGCGAGGTCGGCGGACAGCAGGACGACGCCCCACCCCGATTGAGCACCACTAACGTCCCCACGCCCATCATCACCGCCGCCATAATGACTATCTTCACATTCATCGCTAACCTCAACTGTTAACTGTTCACTGATAACTGCCTCACAGCAGTTTCTTGATTTCATCGGGCGAAGCGACCTTGCCGACAATTTTGACTTGGCCGTCAATCGCCAGCGCCGGGGTCATCATCACGCCCATCGCCATAATGTCATTGATTTGTGTCACTTTTTCAATCTGGCATTCAACGCCCAATTCCTTTGCTGCCGCCTCAGCATTCTCGGCCAGTTTTTTACACTTGGGACATCCGGTCCCTAATATCTGTATCTTTTTCATCATTCAAGTTCCTGGATACATTTCACATTTGGCATTTAACTTTTGACATTTAACATTAAAACGCCGCGCCATAAATCAACCCGCTAAGCGTCGCCATCACGACCACCAGCGTCACAAATACAATCGTCTTTTGCGTGCCCATCACCGAGCGGATGACCAGCATATTCGGCAGGCTCAACGCCGGCCCGGCCAAGAGCATCGCCAATGCCGGGCCTTTGCCCATGCCCGCCCCGATCAGTCCCTGCAAGATCGGCACCTCGGTCAGCGTCGCAAAATACATAAACGCCCCGGCAAACGCCGCGAACAAATTCGCCCACAGGCTGTTACCGCCGACGGCCCGCTCTACCCATTGCGACGGAATCAATCCCTCGTGGCCAGGCCGTCCCAGCAGCGCCCCGGCCACCAGCACGCCGAAAAACAGCAGCGGAAGTATCTGCTTGGCAAACGTCCACGTCGCGGAAAACCACTCCTGCGGCTCGCCCTTTTGGGTGGCCGTCATCCACGACAAGCCCATGACCCCGGCCGTAAACGGAATCATCACCCACATCCCGTCAATCGGCAGCAACAGCGACAGAACCACCACCGGAACCACCGCAACGCCGATCTTCCACCACGGGATCGCAAACCACAATGCCAATATCACCGCCAGCGCCGCCGACAACACACCCGTCACGACCCACTTGGCCGAATGGATACTGTGCCACAAGCCCGATTCCTGTTGCGAAGCGCCCCAGTTGGCAAACACCAGCACGCCGACCATCACGGCAAAAAACACTGCGTTCTGCCACAATGGACGTGTTACTTCCGGTTCCGGCATCCCCATCTGGCCGTTGGCCTTTTCCAGTTCCTCTTTGCGATAGATAAAGTGCATCGCCAGCCCGATGACAATGCTGAACACAATTGCCCCGACCGCACGGGCGATGCCCAACTCCTTGCCGAGGATTCGGGCCGTCAGGATAATTGCCAGCACATTAATAGCCGGGCCGGAATACAAAAACGCCGAGGCGGGGCCAAGACCTGCACCCATCTTGTAAATCCCCGCAAACAACGGCAGAATCGTACACGAACAGACCGCCAGAATAGTTCCCGATACACTCGCTACGCCGTAGGCCAGCACTTTGTTGGCTTTTGCCCCCAGATATTTCATCACCGCCGCCTGACTGACAAAGACGCCAATCGCCCCGGCAATAAAAAAGGCAGGAATCAGGCACAACAAGACGTGCTCTTGTGCGTACCACTTGACCAGATGCAACGACTCCATAATCGCGCCGTCAAACCGCTCACGGCCAACCGGCAAAAAGAAGCACCCCAAAAACACCGCGACAATGACGGCCAGTTTTTTCCATTCGGATTTATTATCCATCAAGCCGTTCTCTACGAAAGAAGTGACAAAATCGCTTGACCCTGAATTGCCTTTTCTTTAAGGCACGCCCCGAGTGCATCGACAAACCCCAACACGCACGGCGTCCGGATGCTGTAAATGACTTTGAGGCCCTGTTTTTCCGAGGCCAGCACCCCGGCCGAAACCATCACGCTCAAGTGCCGCGAGACATTCGACCTTTCCGACCCCGCGGCATCGGCAATATCACAGACGCACTGCGGCCCGCTGCGTAAAAAGTCGAGAATTGCCATCCGAATGGGGTGCCCAATCGCCTTGGCCACCATCGCCTGCTGTTCATATAGTATCTGTTTCATCCATAATCCCGTCTATGAAAGATCAATCTATGTGTCTATCTAATCACATACTCACATATTTGTCAATAGGTTCAGACAAAAAAAACTGAATTAAATCGTTAAACAAAAAACGATCGAAATACTACTGAATCGGCAGAATCGTTACCGGGGCGATGGCCTCGAGCGGCTCCTTGAGGGCGGCCGCGTCGCCGACGACCACAATCGCCAGGTTGTCAGGGTGGACGATCTTCTGCATGATGCGAATGCAGTCATCCGCCGTGGCCGTCTCAATGGCCTCAAAGAGCCTTGCAAGGTAGTCGCGGCTGAGGCGCTGCGATTCGATCATCCACAGGTCGCGGGCAATCTGCTGCGGCGTTTCGCGGTTTCGGGCAAAGCTGCCCAGCAAAAAGCTGCGCGTCTGGTCAAATTCGCTCTCGCTCGGCGGGACAGTTCGAAGGTCGCGCACAAGATCGCCGATGACCTCAATCGTTTCAGCGACGGTTTCATTGCGGGTAAAGGTGATGATCTCGAATGTGCCGGCCATCGCCAGCGGCCTGAACCCGCCGTGCGCGGCATAAGTCAGGCCGCGTTTGACGCGAACCGCATCGTTGAGTCGGCTGTTGAATGAGCCGCCGAAATAATTGCCCGCGATCAGGCTGTAAAAATAATCCGGCTGCTGGCGGCGGGTAATGCCCAGATGCCCCAGGCGAAGCTGCGCCTGGACGCTGCCGGGACGGTCGATCAGCGTGATCTGCGCCGACTGCGGATCGGGGATATCGGGAAGCATCAGGCCGACTTCAACCAAATCGGTTCGCCACTGACCCAGATACGTTTGCGCCAGTTCAACCGCCTGCGGCAGAGTGATATCCCCCGCAAAAATCAGCGTCGCCTGGTCCGGCCGCGCAAACTTGCTCCACCACAGCTTCAATTCGTTCGGCCGAAGCTGCCCAAGCGTTTCCGGCGTGCCATTGACCGGACGGCTGTACGGATGATCGCCGAAAACAGCTCTGTTAAACCCATTGTCCGCCAGATACGACGGGTCTTGACGGCGGATTTGCAGCGAGGTGATCTCCTGATTGAGCAGCTTGGCGAATTCCTCGGCATCAAACGCCGGCTCAAGCACCACCTCGGCCATCAACTGCATCCCCCGGTCAACCTGCTCGGTCAGACAGTCCATCGCGATGATCGCGGTGTCGTGGTCAGCCTGGCCGGTCAGGCCGATGGCGTAATGTTCAAGCAATCGGGCCAATTCGGCCTCGCTGTGCGTGGTTGTGCCGCGTGTGAGCATCGCCAGCGTCATCGCCGCGGTGCCGGGAAGCCGCTCCGTCCACGCGCCGCTGCGAAACCCCAGCATTGCCGAGACAAACGGCGTCTCGTGATTGGAGACTACCAGCACCGTCAGGCCGTTGGGCAGTTCGGCTTCCTCAAACGGCAGGTCAAAGACCGAACTGCCGGAATCCGCAAACGGAGCCGTGTCGGGAAAGGACGGCGGCCGCACCACACCCTTGCGTCCCGGCGGCGGCGACACCACTTCCGGCTCGGCGGTGATCGGCGCCGCGTCGTCATCGAGCCGCGCGCTGCGCATACCGTCTTCGTTTCTCTTGATGATAAATCGGAACACGTAGTCTTCCTTGAGCCATGTTTGGGCGACGCGCTGGACATCTTCGGGAGTAACCGCTCGAATCTCGTCCTGCACGCGATTGATGCGCGACACGTCGCCGACTGTCACCGCGGCGTTTCCCACAAGCTGCGCCTTGTTCTCCACCGTCAGGGTATCGGTGACGACACGTTTAAGCAGTTGATTGCGAGCCTTTTCCATCTCGTCCGCTCGAACGCCCTGCGTTTGGATCGCTTCAAGCTCTTCGGCCAGCGCCGCCAGCGTGGCCTCGTAGTTGTCAGAGGTCGGCGGCAGCGTGGCGCTGATGGAAAACAGCCCGGCCTGCTGGAGATTGTATGTCCAGCTTCCGGCGTCCACCGCCTTTTGCGTCTCGGCAACCAGCCGGCGATACACACGGCTGCTGTTGCCGCCGCCGAGAATCTCGCTGAGAAAGTCCAGCACCATCTCATCCGGATGACCGGCGGGAACAGTCCGCCAGACCCGCATCACACGCCCGGCCGGGGCGTTCGCATCGTCGATGACAATCGTGCGGGCGGCGCTGGGCTTTGGCTCTTCTATCGCGATGCGCGGCGGTTCGGGGCCGGCGGGAATCCAGCCGAAATACTGCTCGGCCAGTTGCTGTGCGTGTTCGTGTTCCACCGCGCCGACGATAATCAGCGTCGCGTTGTTCGGCAGATAATGCCGATTCCAGAACGCCCGCAGGTCGGCAACGCTGGTGGCTCTCAGATGGGCGATATTACCGATAGGCATCCAGCGGTAGGGATGTTCGGTGAACAATTCGGCAAACACTCTCTTAAACACCGTGCCGTAGGGCTGGTTTTCGCCCATCCGCAATTCCTCTTCGACGACCCTGCGCTCGGTATCGACATTCTCCTGATTGATCTTTAAAAACGCCATACGTTCGGCTTCCAGCCACAACGCCAGCTCCAACTCGGCGGCCGGCAGTGTTTGGATATAGACGGTCTGGTCAAAGCTGGTGTAGGCATTGGTCGTGCCGCCGACTTTTTGTATCAGGTCAAAGTGCTCTTCCGGCCCGACGCGATCGGTGCCGAAAAACATCATGTGCTCGAACATGTGGGCGTAGCCTTGCCGATCCGGCTGTTCGTCTTTGGAGCCGACTTCGTACCAGACCTGCACCGCCGCAATCGGCGACGAGAAATCTTCCAGGGTGATCACGCGCATTCCGTTGTCAAGCGTGATCTGGCGATAATCAAACGCCGGAGCGGACACAGGGCCGGTGGTTTCAGAACGGGGACGGTCAATGCAGCCGCCAAGAGCCATAACCAGGCTCAGCGACACGGCCAACCAAAGCAACAGTCTGTGTTTCATTTGTTCTCTTTCGATTGCAGGTTAAAAATGTTAAAAACAATCTTTTCGCCGACGCAGTTCCGCAAAAACCGCCACCGGGTCGTCCAGACCGATAGCCTTTCGGATGGACGGCTGGTCAACCCGTAAAAAAGGATTGCACTGTTTTTCCTGCCCCAGCGTTGTCGGCACAAACTCCTTTTGTGTACGCACAAACCGGAGCATTTGTTTGAGGGCAGCGTTGTCCGGCTCAAGGGTCAGGGCAAATCGCACATTTTCCTCGGTGTAATTGTGGCCGGGACAGAGCCGCGTCTGGTCCGGCAGAGCGGCCAGCCGCTGCAGCGAGCGGTACATCGTCTCGGCCGAGCCTTCAAACAGCCGCCCGCAGCCGCAGGCAAACAACGTATCGCCGGCATACAACACGGGCGATTCGGCAGGACACATGCAGTAATAACAGACGCCGGTGGTCGTGTGGCCGGGGGCGGCCATGACGGTAATCGTCCAGTCGGCCAATACAAGCGAATCTCCATCCTCAACAACAGTATCCGTGCCGTCGATGCGTTTCGAATCGGGGCTATAGACCTTACAGTCCCATCTCTTTTGCAACGCCGCCACGCCGCCGATATGGTCGGCGTGATGATGCGTCACCAGAATATGCGTCAGTTCGAGCTTTTTTTTCGCCAGTGCCGCCGTCACGCAGGCGGCCTCCGAAGGATCGACGCCCCAGCACTGCCCGGCGCTGTACGGGTGCAGATAAACCCAATTATCCCAATTCGCATGGACGGCAACGATGCTCATAAGCAGCAGTCTAATCTCTTTTTGCGGCAAAGAAAAGGCCGGTCGAAAAAAAATTCCGCCCGGCCTTATTTTTACCGTACATCGTAATCGTTATTTATGGTCGTTTTTCGGCGCGCCGATCAGCAGAATCGGCGAGGCAATCGCAATCGACGAATACGTACCGACCGCGATCCCGACCAGCATCGCAAACGTAAACCCGCGAAGGCCTTCGCCGCCCCAGATGTACATAACCAATACGACGATAAAGGTCGTCAGCGAGGTCAGCAGCGTCCGGCTAAGCGTCTGGTTGATGCTGTCGGTTATTAGCGTCGGCGTCAGCGTCGCCGACTTGCCGCGATTTTCGCGGATGCGGTCAAACACGACGATGGTGTCGTTGAGCGAGTAACCGATGATCGTCAAAAACGCCGCGATCATTTCAAGATTGATCTTGAAATCGCCGATCAACAGGGCATTGCCCAGCGGCCTGTTTGCAATATAGGTACAGGCCGTGATGATGCCCAGCGTGATGCAGACGTCGTGCACCAGGGCCACGATGGCCGTGATGCCGAACCGCACCGAGCCGAACCGCACCCAGATGTAGCCGACGATACCGATCAGCGACAGAATAATCGCCTTCCGCGCCTGCTGTTTGGCCTTGGTGCCGATGGACGGGTCGATCTGCGTGACGCGCGACAGCGATGTTTCCAGCGTCGCGGCGTTGACCAGTTTGGTGCGTTCGTTGCTGACGAACCGCTCCCATTCATTGTCGTCCAGTTCGCGATACCCCGCTTCCGGGTGTACGCTGACAAAGACAAATTGTGTCAGGCGTTCGGTGGGCGCCGGTTCGAGCAGCGTTTCGTCCAAAATATCATAGCGGTACCACGCCAGATCCTGCATGTCAGGCTTGAACCGAATATCGCGGATGCGGGCATCTAGTTCGCGCGCCTCGACAGGGTTGCTCAGCGTGCAGATGAATTTGACCCCTCCCAGGTAGTCGGCCAGCAAGGCCGCTTCGTCGGAGTCGGGCAGGATGCGTTCTTCGGCGACGATCTCAATGCCGAGATTTTCCCGCACAAACAGATAATCCTTGAACGCCTCGCGTACCGCCTCACTGACGATTTCATGCACGACCGGTTCGCCGACAACTGCATCCTCGCTGAAGGCCTCTTCAAGAACCTCCCGCACCGCGGCCACGTTAAACCGAGTGGTGGACACTTCAAAGACCCCGTCGCCTTTGGCCGTCACTGTCAGGCCGTCCAGCCGCTGGCCGGTTTTCTCGCTGGCCTGACGTATCCGAGCCAGCACACTGTCAACCACCGGCGCCGCCTCGGGATCAAACGTCACCAGCGCAGTGGTGATATTGGTCTCGGTCGTAAAGATTTCAAACTGTCGCCCCGAGGTTCCCACTTCATTGACCCGCGCCGCGGCCAGCGCCATATTCCCGATCGAGCTTGCATACTCGCTGAAGCCTCGCTGTACCGAAGCGCGATCATTGTACGGCGACCCTTCTTTCAGGTCGATCTGCACGCTCGTGCCGCCGGTAAATTCGATGTCGTATTTGCTGTTGGTCGCCTCATCCCGCAGGAAGAACACGCCCAGACCGCCGATGACCAGTACCGCCGAAATGCCCATAAATATCGGCCGCAGTGCCATCCAGTTGATCGAGACATTTTGGAACATCCCGAACATCGGCAGCGGCCCTGTCAGCAGGCGCGTTCCGGTCAAAAAGTCAAAGACGACGCGCGTCACAAACAGCGCCGTAAACATACTGGCCAGAATACCGAGCATCAGCACAATGGCAAAGCCTTTGATCTCTTCCGACGCGGCCAGATACAAAATGGCCGCCACGCCGAAGGTCGTTACGTTGGAGTCAAAAATCGTACTGAACGCCCGCGCGTAGCCGTTGGAGATCGCCGAGCGAATCGTCGAGCCGCGTTTCTGCTCTTCGCGGATGCGCTCGTAAATCAGCACGTTGGCGTCCACGCTCATACCAATCGTCAGAATCAACCCCGCGATGCCCGGCAAGGTGAACGTCGATTGCCGCATCGCCATCACGCCGAGTACGAACAGAATGTTCAGCATCAGCGCCATATCGGCAATCGCCCCGGCCAGCATATAATAGACCAGCATAATGGCCGCCACCGCCGCCAGACCGATCAGCCCGGCGCGAATTCCCTGACGCAGGTTGTCGGCGCCGAGGGTCGCCCCGATAGTGCGTTCCGAGATCGGCACTTCGCTCAGCCGCGCCGGGAACGAACCGGCGTTGAGCTTGTTGACCATATCATCGACTTCGGTCTGAGTGAACCGACCGGTAATGACGCCTTGCGAACGGATGGCGCTTTCGATATTCGGCGCCGAAATGGCACGGTCGTCCAGCAGGATGCACAGCGGCCGCCCGATGTTGGTGCTGGTCAACCGGTGAAACAGGCCGGCGGCTGTTTCGTCAAAGGTAAAGACGATGACGCGGCGTCCCTGCTCATTGATGGTCGGATAGGCACGGCGGAGTTTCCACTGCCGCTCACCCCGTTGCAGCATCGATTCATTGGGCTGATTGGAGGCCAGGACATAGGATTTGTCACCGAATATACCGACGATGCCCAACCCTTCGTGCCAGGCCTGGGGGTTTTCAATCTCAACCCACACATAGCGGCTGTCGGAGGCCTGCTTGGGGCCTTTGGTCCCCAGTGCTTCGCGATAGGCCAGGAGTTCTTCGCGATTCCCTTCTTCCCCCGTCGGCAGGATGCGAAATTCCAGAACGCCGGCGCCTTTGAGCATTCGCTTGAGGTCTTCCGGGTCGTCCAGCCGTCCGCCGACGACGTTGTAAGCGTCATACGCAGCGACCACCGCCTCGATTTTATCCGCCCGGCCGGGGAATTGGGCCTTCAACTCGTCGAACATGGCCCGGCGACTGGCCGAGCCTGATGGCATATCCAGAACGTCGCGCATCTGGTCGATGTTCAGGTTCAGCGTTTGCAGGTTCCGCACCGCGTTGTTCCAGCGTGCGTTCAGGCCGTCCTGCGGGCGGGCCAGTTCATCGACAATCGGCGACCAGCGCTGATACAGCGAGATGTAGTCGTCGATCAGGTCTCTCGCCTCGATTTGTCGGGGGCTAAGAGCGCCCTCTATGACAATATCAGTATCGAGGACAACTTTGGTGATGTAGGCTTCAATTTCTTCACGCTGCTTTTCCCCTTCCAGTCTGGCCCACTGGAGGATGTTGGATTGCATCGCCTCGTAGTCCAGTCCAACCGTCTCAAACTGTTCCCGCAGCGTCTCCATTTCGGCGGACAACGTATCACGCATCTCCTGATGCTGCTTGCGAAGATCGAAAATTTCGGCCATCGATTGCACCGTTTCCAGACGTTCCGGATTGCCGCGGGCGAAGGCCTCAAACTGCTGTTGTCGAGCCGCCGGTTCAAGATTCAGCGTCTGCCGGACGCGCATCAGGTTGATGTTTTCCTCTTCCAGCGTCATCAGCGCCGTTTCATACGCCTCGCGACGCCGCTGGGTGTCGGCGCTGGCCAGCGGCAGACGGATCTCAATCCGTGTATCGCCCTGCGGACGCATCTCAATATTGGCCACGCTGGTCGGATCCACGCGCCGCAGCAAAATCGGGATCATGTTTTGGGCCAGCCCCCTGCGCTCCTGCCGCTCCAGTCCCGTCACGTCGATCTCATAGACCAGACTGGTACCGCCGGCCAAATCCAGACCCAGCTTGAGTTTCTCGTGCGGCGGATACACATATATCGCCGAGACAACGATCACGATAAGAATTAAAACGATCTTCCAGATGAGGTCTTTAGGCATAATTTCGTTTCCGTAAAAAATTAAGCTTGCAAGTGGTTCGATTTGTTTATTCGGTTTTACCTTCGCCCAGCACCGTCGCGACCGCCGAGGGCACAATGCGCATCTTGGTATTCGTGGCTTCGTCGATCTTCAGGACGATCTCGTCATCCCGCACGTCCAGTACGGTGCCCAGAATCCCGCCGATAGTCCGCACCCGGTCGTTCTTTTTCAGAGCCGCGACCATCTGTTTATGCTGCTGCTGTTTCTTTTTCGGGCCGCGGAACATAATCAGGAAAATATAGACACCCAGCACGATGAACATGACGAGCATCAAAGGGTTTTGCGGCGGCGGCCCGGGCTCTTCCGGCTTCACTGGCGCACCATTTTCCTGCGTTGTCGTTGTGGTTGGCGCCGGAGCGTCTTCCATTGTAATAATAGTGTCTTCGTTCATTGGGTCATCCCTTCGGTCGTCAGTTCAACTTCATTTTTATGTTTTTCGACAAAGGCCGAAGCCCAAGTGTCGAACGTTTCCTGTTCAATCTCTGTTCGTATCGTCTGCATCAGACGCTGATAATAACTAATATTGTGCAGCGACGCCAAAATCGGTCCGAGCATCTCGCCGACATTGAAAAAATGCCGGATCGCGCCGCGGCCAAACATCCGGCAGGCCGGACACGGACACCCGGCCTCAATCGGTCCGGTGTCGCGGGCATAGACGCTGTTTCGCAGCCGCATCGGCCCGTCGTCCGTAAACGCAAAGGCGTTGCGTCCGTTTCGCGTCGGCAGCACGCAGTCGAACATATCCACGCCCGCCCGCACCGCCTCGACAAGATCGACCGGCATCCCCACGCCCATCAGGTAGCGGGGTTTATTCGCCGGCAGCAGCGGGGCCGTATGCCGCACCGTGGCAACCATCGCGTCGTGCCCCTCGCCGACGCTCAAGCCGCCGATGGCATACCCGTCAAAGTCCATCGGAATCAGGGCCTCACTGCACCGGCTTCGCAACGTCAAATCCACGCCGCCCTGAACAATCCCGAACAGCATCTGCCGCTCGTTGGCGTGGGCGTCTTTGCACTGCTGCGCCCACCGGATCGTCCGGGCAACCGCTTTTTCAAGCCGCTCCTGCGGACACGGCCACGGCGTACACTCATCAAAACACATAATAATGTCTGCGCCCAGTCGATTTTGCGTATGCGTGGCGATTTCGGCGTTCAGGAAAATCTTAGCCCCGTCTATATGACTGGCAAATTCGACGCCGTCATCGCCGATACGGTTCAGTGTACTGAGCGAAAATACCTGATAGCCGCCGCTGTCGGTCAAAATCGGACCGTCCCACCCCATCAGCCCGTGCAGGTCGCCCAGCGCTTCGACCGTCTCGACGCCCGGACGCATCAGCAGGTGATACGTGTTGGCCAAAATAATCTGCGAGCCGGTATCGTGAATCTGCTGCGGCGTCAGTCCCTTAACCGAGCCGCGCGTCCCGACCGGCATAAACGCCGGCGTCTCCACCGCGCCATGCGGGGTGGTCAGGCGTCCGCGACGGGCGGCGATGGTTCGGTCCTGTTTGAGCAGTTCAAATCGTTTCATGGCGCTGCACTGGTTTCAATCGTTACCAACCGTGACGCTGGATAATAAAAAGACAAAATCTCGCGATAGCTGCGTCCTTGTCGGGCTTGTCCCTGTGCACCGCACTGACAAAGCCCCACGCCGTGGCCGAAACCCCGACCATTTTCAAACAACAATCCGTCTTGGCTCTTGGTCATTGTGGCCAAGATGCTTTTGAGTCGGCGACCCGTCGGGTCCAGCGACAAGCGAAAATCTTCGCCGCGCAGCGTACTTGTTCGTCCGTTGGCGCCGGTCAGCCGCACTTGGGTAATGCGTCCTGCCGCACCTTCCCGAATCACATCTACATCCGTGATCCGCTCCAGCCGCTGCAGCGAGGCATACCGCATCATCAATCGCTCCGAGACCTGGTCCATCGAGTAAAACACCGGTTCCCAGAAAAAATCTCTGTGTCGGGCCACCGATTCGCACCACGGACAGGCCACGCCCGGCAGCGGCACAAGATCGTCACCGAACACATATCGGCTCTCTTCGGTGTGTCCGCCGCAGGACGAACTGTAATAGGCCGGGAACACCCACTCGTTGCCGTTTGCGTCCGGCCCGATCAGGATCTGGCCGGTCGTGTCAAGCACGGCCTGTCGCACCCGCGAATTTTCCGCCGATAGCCCGCTATACATCTGATTGGCCTGCGTTCGCGCAATGTCCCAGTCACGCCCCGCCCCGAATCGATGCTGAATCGAAAGGCAATATGTCCGGGCGGCAACCGCTTGGGCCTTGAGCGCTTCCGGCTCCCAATAACTGTGCATCTCGGCGCCGATGACACCCAGCAGATAAGACTCCAGCGGGACATAGTTGACAGCCATTACGCTTTCGCCGTCGTCATTCATCAGCAATTTCAGATTCCCGCGGAACCCTTCGCCGTTGAGGACAAAATAATACGGGTCGTTGGGGACCAGCAGCACCTGGCTGCTAAGCAGATGTTCGCCGACGCGGATACGTCCGTCCGTCAGCTCCATGTGCAGTGCTGTGCTGTCCGAAAAATCAACCACCTCGCCGTTGCCGATTCCTTCGGCCGTGAATCCGGCCGGCGTTTCCAGCGTCCATTCTCTTAGATTGCCAAAGAGCAAAACGCGAACCCATGTCCGCTCCGGACTGTCGATTCCGACCGTCGGGGTCACGGCGTCGCGTTTTTTACATCCCGTTATCAAGACGGCCGCTGCGATACAAACCCACAATCCCGCCCAACGCGGCACCCTGCGCCGGCTGCGGCTCATCTTCAACGCTTTTATTTCAGTCACAACATTCATTCCCGCCGCGCCGGACAGTGGGCGCAGCGCCGGTTTAGTCGATCTTTCGCAGGGTCAATCCAAACTTCGCCAGTTTATCTTTGATTTCGTTGAGGCTGGTCACGCCGAAGTTTTTGCACCCCAGCAGTTCCGATTCGGTTTTGCTGACCAGATCGTAAAACGTGTTAATCCCCAGCCGCGACATCGCCCGCCGCGCCCGGACGGTCAATTCTAGATCCTCAATCCCTTTTTGCATCAATTCCGCATTGGCTTCCTGTTCGACCTCGTCATCCGGTGTGTCCTCATTTTTTTCTTCCAGCGCCATGCCCAGCCGCAGGTTTTTGCTATCCAGAATCTTTTTGATCTCGACCAGGCTCGTTTCGCCGAAATTCTTATACGCCAGCAGTTCGGTCTCCGACGTCCGCAGCAGATCGCCCAGCGTGCAAATATTCATTTTCTTGAGACAATTTCGGCTCCGTACCGACAGTTCAAAATCGGTTATCGGAATTTCGAGAATCTTTTTATGCCGATCCCGGCGTTTTTCCCGTTCCTCGTCATAAATCATCACACGAGAGCTTTGTATATCCCCCAGGTACATTGCCGCCTTCTGATGGTTCGGGTGCGACGCCAGAACCATTCGCACGCACGCCTCGGCCTGATCATATTCCGCGCGGTCCTCGTGCATCACCGCCAGATTCAGCAGGGCATTAACCATCGGCGGCACCCGGCTTGCCAGCCGCTTATAGTACATCATCGCCTCGTTTTCGTCCCCGCGAAGATCACAGGCGTAAGCCAGTTGGAAGATCGCCTCGTCGTGGTTCGCGTCCAGTCCCACCGCTTTTTCATACTGTCCGACCGCCTTTCCATACTCCCCGGCCGCGTCAAAAAGCCGCCCCCGCTGATAATGATAGGCGGCGCTGACATTCTCGAAATTTGCGCACGCCTTCATCTCCTTTTCCGCCTTGTCCGCAGTCTGAGCGCAGCGCCAAGTCTCGGCCTTTTCCAGCGAGACGGTCAGGGCATCGGCGCCAGCCTTGCCCGCCTTACCAAACTGCTCAATCGCCGCGTCAAATGCCTTGAGCCGGCGGCTGATCGTCCCCATCGCCAAAAATTTCTGGGCACAGTCCTTTCCTTTTTCCAGTTGTTCCGCCGCCGCTTTATAATCTCCGCATAAGAACAGCCCCAGCCCGACGGTCAGGGCGTCCTTCTGTTTGTCAATTTGAGCACGAAACGCGATACGGTTGCGTTCGCTGGCGTTGACAATGCGGCCGAGCTTTTTAATATCTTCAAAGCTGGGCAATGTTCCTTCGAACAGTTTAACAGGTGCCTCGGCCAATGATAATGCTGCCATCTTTTTTGGACTCCGAAATTTCTGATTTCTCGTTAATTTAGTTTCCCGAAAATCCCGCCGTTACGGTTCGTATCCAAGCCGTTTAGAGGAATTTTGAGGTACTTCTACATCAATTTAAACGAGGCATTATATACAACTTCAAAACTTTTGCAATAGGAATTTTCAAGACAAAAACATATCTTCTATCTCGAGTTTAGGGACGGTTATTGATTACCACGTGCAGATACGGAACAGGTAAAGCCACCCTGTCATTATACACTGCTGGAAATACGGTCAACTTTGGCGGCCAGAATTAAGTCGTTTTCGTGCAGGCCGCCGACACCGTCCAGCACTTGCGCATACAAAAGGACTGGATCGCATGTGTGCCATCCAGCCCCTTTTTCGCTGAAGATACTCCGTTAGGGTCTATCCGCCATCCGTGGCTTTATATCCCTTCGCTGAGCAGTTTTTCAGCTGCCGCTTCCAGCGCGCGTTGATTGAACAGTGTGCCGTCGGCCAACGCCTGTCGTGCCTGGGCGACAGCATCCCGGCCGTCAGGCTCGACAAGTGCCTTTTCCAGTAGCTTCTCAAGGCCTTTGCCCAGTTCAATGCCAGGATCAGCAGCCTTTGTGGCGTGTTGTCTTTCTGTTTGGGCCGAGCCTTTAAACTCGGCGACCAGCGGCGAAATCAAATTGTTATAAGCATTTATCTGCATTTTTAAGCCAATTTTTCAGGTTATTATTGCATTTTCAATACTATTTTCGTGGGTTTTTCTGATTTCTTAAGTATTTTTCCAAATTTTTTTGTTTCATCGTGAAATATATACTATATGTAAGGCCGTTGCGACCCTTTGAAGCACAGATAACACAAAACAGAATTTTAAAGATATTTAATTTCAGAAAGCGAAAGCAAAAAAGAGCAATGTCGTCGCCTATTAATATATCCAATTTCGAGTCCATTTCCGATGAGCTTGATCGACTTAAAACAGAGCACCTGATTCGGCGGTGCGACTGCGTTGAATCGGCGCAGGGGCCGCGGGTGCGTCTGGCCGACTGTACGGAAAAGGTGCTGTTTTGCAGCAACAATTATTTGAATCTGGCCGGGGACAACCGGGTCATTGAGGCGGCTGTCGAGGCGATGCGGGCGTATGGATTCGGTGCGGCCGCGGCCCGGCTGGTCAGCGGGACGATGCGGCCGCATATCGAACTGGAAGAGAAAATGGCCCGTTTTTTGCGGAAAGAAGCGGCCCTCTATCTGCCCAGCGGCTGGACGGCCAATCAGGCGCTGCTGACTGCGCTGCCGCAAAAGGGCGACCTTGTACTGATCGACCGTTTTGACCATGCGTCGATTATTGACGCCGTGCGCGCCGGACAGGCCGAGTTTCGCACGTATCGGCGCGACCGGCCCGAACGCCTGGAGCGGATGCTGGCCGAGGGGGGCTACAAACACGCGTTCATCGTCACCGAAAGCGTGTTTTCGATGGACGGCGACACGGCCGACATCAAGACACTGGTTGCGCTCAAGCGGCGATACGGCGCGATCTTAATCGTCGATGAGGCGCATGCGTTAGGTTGTATAGGGCCGAGAGGGGCCGGTCTGTGCGAGGAGATGGGGGTTTTGGACGAAGTGGACATTATTGTCGCTCCGCTGGGCAAGGCCGTGGCGGCCACGGGCGGGATCATTGCCGGGCCGCGTGTGGTCATCGACTATCTGGTCAACAGGGCACGTCCCTTTATCTATACGACTGCCTGTCCGCCGGCGATTGCAGCCGGGGCGGCCAAGGCCATCTCTATAATTGAGGCTGAGCCGGAGCGGCGCCGGCGACTTAACGACGCGGCGGCCCTGTTGCGGGCGCGGCTGACGGCGATTGGACTGGATATTGGACAGAGTACGACGCATATTGTGCCGGTTGTGCTCGGAGAGGCTGAAAAAGCGATGGCCGTGTCAAAGTCGCTTTACGAGGCCGGTTATTATGTGGTCGCCATCCGCCCGCCAACCGTACCGCCCCGGACCGCACGGCTGCGCATTTCCGTCCAAGCCGACCATGCGCAGGCGCAAATAACGGGATTATGCGAGGCACTGAAAGCTATTTTGAAGAGTTGACCGGCGATTTCCGAGTGTGTAATAGAAGGCGCTTGCTGAAATATTTCATTGCGTTCTTTTCCCTTGAAAGGTAGGATCAGCAATTTAATGTCTATTGTGGATTTGTTCGCGTTGGCAAAGCATCCTGGTCTTATGCGGGTTGGGAGAAACCGTGATTGTATCTTATCAGAACCGGAATGAAGACTTTTTGGGAGATATAATGATGTTTTGTAAATGCATTATAATGGGTTTATGTCTGACAGCATCGGCGGCATTGGCGCAACAAAGCAATCGCGTGGACCTCGGACGCTTATCGACCGGATCAAGCGTTTCATTTGTCAGAACCGCGGATGGCGAATGGGGCATCGGAATCTCCGGGGGCGCCGCCCCTGGCCTGATGCAGCGACAGCCCGCGCAGATTGAGGTCTTCACCGATGAAGAGAATATCCGTCACCTTGCCGCCGGATACAAGACCATCGAGAAAACAGCAGTAGGCGTCACGGCTCAGGCTGAAATTCCTTATGCTGAAGGGGTCGTCTTTCACGTCCATGACCGCTGGAGTGCTGACGGAGCTGCCATTTCCGTCAGCCGAAAGGTGGACATCACAGGGAAGGCGTCCGGCGGATTTTATTCTTCCGTCAGCCTGACTATCGATCCTTCCGTTATGTGGTCGGACATTGACTTCATGGCGCCGGGTACGATTTACGGGGATCCCACGTATAATGGCGAGCGTGCGGTTGGAGGGGTGCGTAACCATGAAGCCCGGAATTTCCAAATGCGGGAGGATGTCCTCTCAGCCCCGCTGTTTGCGCTCTCATTTAAGAACGGTTCTTCCATTGCCGTGCTCAATCCAGCCCCGCGCGGTGATACAACGACAGCCGAGACCCGACTTTCTCAACCGGTGATGACCGATGCACGGTTTCAGTTCGGTGCTCTCGGGGCCTGGCAGACGGACGACAATCCGGTCGAGTTTGGTTTCCGGTTTCCCGGCACGGTGAGCAGTTCGGCAGGCATGCGCGGCGCCCCGGCAGGACAGAGATGGACGCGGCGGTATCACCCGATTGCCCCAGAGACAGACCACAAATTCCAGGTAAGTTTTCGCTTTGGTCAGAATGAATCATTCCCGGAAGTGACTCGGAATGCATGGCGGTGGGCATGGAACACGCTGAATCCGCCTGTTATATATACTGATATCGAGCAGATGCGCACGGTTTTATTAGACCACTTGGCCGCCCATGCAGCAACTATAGACGGCCGAACCGCCATCCCGTTTGTGCTGAACACGATCACGGATGAGCGGCAATGGAACTATACCATGGTGGCGATAGGATTTGTGGGCAAGAACATCGAGTGCGCAGACCAGTTGCTGCGTGAAGGAGATCGCGATAGCACCGAACGTGGACAGATGATGCGGCAGACAGGTCTGGCGATTATCGCGTCCCTGATCAAGGCACTTGAGAAGGTGCCGCTCATTGGGACCGGCTATGACCTTGCCACCGGAGGGCCTTGGACGGGGGATCACCAGGAATGGGTGGCCCCCTGGCTGCGGAATGCGACCGAAGGGATGCGGGTATTGATGCACGCATACCGTCGAGAGCGATCGCTCGGCCGTGAACATCCGGAGTGGTTTAACTGGGTCAAGTCCTACGCGGATTGGCTGATCCAGCAGCAGAGACCGGACGGGTCGTTCCCGCGCCGGTGGAAACCGGGAAGCAGCGAGGTCGAGGAGTCATCGGGAACGTCGAGCTACTGCCCCGTGCCGCTGCTGGTCATCATGAGCGAAGAGACGGGCGATCCGAAGTATAAAGAAGCGGCCATCCGTGCGGCGGAATACGTATGGACCAACTGGGGATACAAGGGGCTCTTTATCGGCGGGACTATCGACAATCCGAACATCACTGATAAAGAAGCCGGGATGCTCAGTTTGGAAGCGTTTTTGAGTCTCTACGAATCAACGAAGGAACCCAAATGGCTCCAGCGTGCCCAGGTCGCGGCGGACTTCACTGAAAGCTGGATCTGGATATGGGACGTGCCGATGCCGCTGGACGCAGAGGATTCCGAACTGCACTGGAAAAAGGGCGTGCCGGCGCTGGGATTCCAAGGCATCGCCACAGCCCACGCCGGCAGTGTGGATCAGTACCTGGATTGGTCTGTGCCCACCTACGCAAAACTGTATAAACTGACCAACGATGAGCATTACCTGAATGTGGCACGGGTGCTGCTGCATAACACCAAATCGATGGTTGCTCTGCCGGGACGCCAGTTCGATCTGAAAGGAATCGGGTTTCAGCAGGAAGGATGGCGTATGGGGCCGGGAGGATCCGGACGCGGCGTCGGCGGGCATCGCTTTTGGCTGCCGTGGATTTCCGCCAACCACCTCTACGGCATAACAGGCATGGAGGAATATGACCCCGCTCTGTATAAAAGACTGTCCGTCAAGCCCGGGATGTAAAAGGAATACCTATGAGTTTTTAGCTTTTAACGCTGTGTACGATACAAGAATCAGCACACCGTGAAAGGAACCCCTGTATGTGCAAAGGAAATTTTTTAGTTGCGATGTTTGTACTTCTGACAATTGGCTGCGCCCTCGCTCAGCAGCCCGAACCGGTCAGCGTCGAAGGCGGACGGCTGCAGGGAATCTCCGAAAATGGATTGACCGTTTATCGAGGTATCCCGTTTGCCGCTCCTCCGGTGGGCGAATTGCGTTGGCGCCCGCCTCAACCGGCAGCCAAATGGGAGGGCATACGGCAAGCCGCAGAGTTCGCTCCGGGACCGATACAGGGGGGAAATCCGCCATCGGGCAAGAGCGAAGATTGTCTGTACCTGAATGTCTGGACCCCGGCCAAATCCGCAGGCGACCGTATCCCTGTACTCGTCTGGATCTATGGCGGCGGTTTTGGCGGCGGGGCCACCTCCGAACGCAATTACAGCGGTGAGAATCTGGCCGCAAAAGGCGTGGTGCTGGTCAGCATTGCCTACCGCGTCGGACAACTTGGATTTTTGGCACATCCCGAATTGAGTGCTGAAAGCCCGCATCGCGTGTCCGGGAATTATGGTTTGCTGGATATGATCGCCGGTCTTCAATGGGTACAGAAGAATATCGCCGCGTTCGGCGGTGATCCGGATAAGGTGACGATATTCGGTGAATCGGCGGGAGGAATCGCCGTCAGCATGCTCTGCGCATCCCCGCCGGCCAAAGGGCTGTTCCACGGGGCCATTTCACAAAGCGGCGGCTCGTTCGGACCGCCGCGACTGACGACCTTTCCCGGCGAGAACCTCAAACGCCTCGCCGATGCGGAACGCTCCGGAGAGGCGTATGTCACGAGCGCGGGGGTCTCGTCCATCGCGGAATTGCGAAAGATCGATGCGAACAATCTCCCGGGCGGCCGGGGAGTGGGCATGTCGTGGCCGATTATCGATGGTTGGGTGATTCCCGATGATCAGTACAAGCTCTATGAGGCGGGCCGCTTCAATGACACGCCGATTCTGGTAGGCTACAACTCCGACGAAGGTGCGAGTTTTTCTCCGCCGCGTACACCGCAAGCGTATATCGAAAGCGTTAACGAACGCTACGGCCCCTTTGCGGAAAGGCTTCTCAAGGCCTATCCGGTGGGTTCCGACACAGTCCCGAAAACCGCTCGCGACTTGGCCCGTGACGCGGCGTTCGGCTGGCACACATGGGTGTGGGCGCGTCTTCAGTCCAAAATGGGCAAATCCAAGGCCTACTTTTACTATTTCGATCAGCATCCGGACTACCCGGCCGACTCCCCTCGGGCCGGTTACGGCTCCCCCCACGGCCAGGAGGTCGCCTATGTCTTCCAGCATCTGAACCCTTCGAGTCCGCAGACAACCAAATCAGATCTGGCGATCTCCGAAGCCATGGCCGTCTATTGGACCAATTTCGCCAAATACGGACATCCCAACGCTGACGGAGTCCCTGAATGGCCGGCGTTTAGCGATGACAATCCGGTCGTGATGCACTTTCGCCAGACACCTCAGTGCGGCCCGGTACCCGATGCCGAATCCCTAAAAGTTCTGGATGCCTACTTCGCGTGGCGACGGACGCCGGAAGGTCAGGCATGGGCAAAATAGAGGGTAACGTAAGATCGGCAGTGATAGCTATTCGAACACGATTATCCGGATAGTGTATTATTCCACTATCCATTCTTGTATGCCGGCGGAGACATTTTCACGAAAGGTTACTTCCAGCCGCAGAGCGCCTGTGGTGACGGGTTCAAAGCCGACGCGGTCGAAGGCGTCGCGGGTGACGGGATAAGGGATCAAGTTGTTCACCGGCTTCCATGCGCTGCCGTCACGATACAAGACTTTCCACGACCGCGGGATACGGCATTCGCCGCGGCCGGTGTCGTCAAACCAATAGACCGATACGGCCGAGACGGTCTTCGTCCCGACAAAATCGTACTGAATCCATTCGGTTGTGCCCATTCGCGGCCACCAGTGGAAAAATCCCTGTTCGTGGTCGCCGGAGCTATTGGGAATCAACTGGTCATTGACATACTCCAGCCGGGTGTCACCGACAGTGGTCAAAAACGAAGTGCTGACCTTGCTTTGTGAGGCGATAGTGTCGGCAGGCAGCAGTGCAGCGGCCTGTTCGGTACGCGGCAACCAGACGGCCATCGGTGTGCGGCCGCGATGCGCCCAGGCATAATACGGGATGGCCGAAAAGGCGCGGTCGGTTCGGGCGACAGCCCCCCCGCCGCCGCGACGAAGTTCCAGCGCGGTACCCTTGATAACAGTCACGCCGCCGAGCAGGTCGGGCTTGTATTCGGTCGTCAGGGCCGCAATGTCGGACAGCATCAGGTTCAGCACCCGCCCTCCTTCGACATCGACGCCCTCAATGCAATAGACCAGCGGGCCGCGCTGCAGGGCGACTTTGCCGACATTGTTCGCGATGCGCTCGTCGCATACCACGCGCTGCACGGGCATCGGGATATCGAGCCTGACCGTATCGCCGGGCTTCCAGATGCGTTCGATGACGGCGTAGCCGTTGATGGGTACGATCTCCATCGGGTTGCCGTTGACGGTCAGGGCGAGCGTGTTATCGGCCGGGTGCATTACCGCATACAGAGTGCTGGGTACGGGCTTGTTCCTCGCCCAGCCGGGAATGCGAAGGTGCAGGGCGAAACGGCCTTCCGCCTCGGGGGCAACCGTCAGTGCCACTGCGCCGCTGCGGGGGTAGTCGGTCGCCTGCGTCAGTTTCATTTTCTTCCCGGCGGCGGTTAACTCGGCATCGCCGGCGGCGTACAGATTGACATAAACGGCGCTGTCCCGCACGGCATAGGCATAACCGGGGATCGAAGCCATGAAGCGGCTCAGATTGCTCGGACAGCACGCACAGCCGAACCAGGGCTGACGCCGATGTCCGGCGGCGCTTTCAAGCGGATTGGGATAGAAAAAGCTCATCCCGTCCAGCGCAACGCCGCTGAGGACGTTGTTATACAACGACAACTCCATGACGTCGATGTAGTCGGACTTACCGTGCAGCAGGAACATCCGGTGGTTCCAATAGACGTTGGCGATGGCGGCGCAGGTTTCGCAGTAGGCCGTGCGATTGGGCAGCTCATAGTTGTCGCCGAAGGCTTCGCCGGAGCCGCGGGCGCCGATGCCGCCCGTGAGGTAGAGTTTTTTCTCGGCGACGTTCTCCCAGATCGTATCGATGGCCCTCAGGTAGTCGGCGTCACCGGTCAGGGCGGCGACATCGGCCATGCCGGCGTACATATAAGCCGCACGGACGGCGTGGCCGACGGCTTCGGCCTGTTCGACGACGGGTTTGTGGTCTTGGGCGTAAGGGCCGTAAAGGCGGCGGCGGTCGGCGTTGCGGCCGCGCATATCAAGAAAGAACTTGGCCTGATCGAGGTATTCGCGATTGCCGGTGGCCCGGTAGAGCTTGACCAGTCCCAACTCGACTTCCTGATGGCCGGGCGGATCGATGCGGCCGTCGGGGCGGAATTCGCGGACGAGCAAGTCGGCATTTTTGATCGCGATGTCCAGAAAATTGCGTTTGCCGGTGGCTTGGTAATGCGCCACGGCGGCTTCGTACATGTGGCCGGCGTTATACAGTTCGTGACTGTTGCCCAGGTTGTCCCAGCGTTCTTTAGTGTAGATGCAGTTGATGTGACGGCCTTGGTCGCCGGCCCGTGCGGTCCAGGCGGTGTAGAGGTAGCCGTCGGGTTCCTGAGCGGCTGCGATGAGGGCGATGAGTTCATCGACGTAGGCGTCCAGCGCGGGGTCGGGACGAACCATCAAACTGTAGGCGGCGCCTTCGATGACCTTATAGACGTCGGTGTCGTCAAAGCCGAAATCGCCGACCCATTGTTTGTCGGATTGGCCGGCGGCCACTTTGAAATTTTCCACGCGGCCGGTGTCTTCGCATTGTTTGAAGGCAAAGGGGATGGTGGCGGTGCGGTTGGTCTCGATGCGCGGCAACCAGAAGGCGTCGCTGAAATGGACCTGCGTAAAGGGAACAGGCCGGAAAGGATAGTCGCGTTTCTCGGGTTCGGCGGTGTCCGCAGCGGCAGAAATCCCCAATGAACAGAGTAGCGGCAGGATCATAGCGGCATTGAAAGTCGTACGCATTGTCATATTCCTTTTTTGGCTGAGATTAACCGTACGTTTTGTCATTTTCCTTTATTTGCTGAGGTTAACTCCCTAATCCATCTTTTGTCAATCAGTATTCGCCGGAAGAAAGAAAATTGTATGCTGCTTTAAGCCCCCCCCCCTCCCTTTCATAGACGACATTGCAATGCTTTTATATCACAATTCATATATTTTTTATAGACATCCCCAAATCATCTTGTTTGGGAGAGTAAATCGTTATAGTCTTTTCCCCGCCAGGTATTGCTCGACATAATAGCGCCATGCTTCGATCTCTTTATCCTGCTGGCCGCTGAATTGACTAGGGTTAAAAGGAAAATCCATGCCGGTAACTTCCTTAAGCATGCGGTATGCTGCCTCTCTTGTTACCCGGTCTTTGCTGCTCAACTGATCAACCAGAATTCGAAGTATTTGGGCTTCATACTTATCAACAAAAGAGGAAGAACATATATATCCCCTGTCGCCGGGTTCCAGGCCGTGACGCATTCTTTCAAGCATGAGTGCATCCATTTGCGGCGATTCCAAATAGGACATGGCCGATTGAAAAACTCCGCCTGCCAAGTCATAGTGCCAGCGTATCTCGATCTCGGGCAGACTTCGATGTGTATTTGTCACAAAATAATCCAATAATTCGTAACCCGTATAGTCCCCAAGGTAATACAGAGATATTGCTGCTAAGATTCTTATATGAATATCATCGGATTGATAGATCTTTTTTAGTTTCGGTATTGCGGATTCACCTTCCAGGAGGGCCAATGCCAGAACCGCATTCTGCTGCAAATGATTAATACTGAATGGGTGGTAGCCGCCCAGCAGGTCCTTGGTTTGGTAAAGGGAATCAAGGAGCTCTTCATCAAGATAATATTCGATTGCCGGCAAAGCCGTGATATCGCCGCACGTCCCTAAAAACTTAATAATCGGCGCCCGTCTTCGCAGCTCTTTATTGAACTGATTCCAATTTTCAGCTTCTATCGGAGCCAGTAAATCATTCATACCGGTATCAATTGCCTCCAGGTATTCACCGCATATAAAGAGGGCCTCCAGCAAGTCGCCGGTTACTTCTTTTTGCAAACACTCATGGAGAACCGGTATAAAAACGGGGTCAGCAAGCCGGGTTATCAGGGATGGCCCCGCCCAATGACTTGTTACATGTTCCTGCAAAAAGGGGATAAATTCTTTATCTTCATGCCTGAGATAGTCTCTCATCGTATTAAAAACGCGATTCAAATTTGATTCCGTCGGGTCCTGTCCATAGTTCTCGATTGCCTCTGAAATTTCGAGCTTATGATCCGTTAATTGCATTTGCGGATTTTCTGAAATTACAGGCGAAACAGTTTCTTGCAGGGCTGCTTCCTGCAATTTATTTTGCATATCACGGGTTGGATATTCAAATATGGACTTATTGAAAACAGAATCGGTATTCATGTTATTCTCAGACAGTGAAATGACTTTCTCGATACTTTCCCTGTCGTTCAAGTATATGAGCAGGTCGAACGCCTTTGTTATATATGCGGCATGATTCTTGACCTCAGAATGGTTATAATCATAGGGCTGATTATTTTTCCCCGGATAATTGACCTGCACAGAGTGGTATTTCTCAACACTGTTTACAATGAGATCGCCAATATCCGGAACCTCAGGCAGTGTCAATAAGTATTCCAGTGCGAGCCAGCTTTCAGTGAAAGAATGACTTTGGAATTGTGCAATCCGGTATTCCAGGACATCTTCAGATGGCTCTAATTCTTCATGGATTACTTCATAGGTATCGATCAGGAAATTCCATGCCTGGCTTAACGAAACCGGTTCGTTTATAAAATTGCTTACGATTTCGTTCTCTGCGTCAACCGGATAAATACCCTGCTGATACGGCAGCATCCAGACCCTGTCACCGTCCTGTTTCAGAAGCAGCAGGTAACTTTGACCTTCCTGTACAAGATCGAGATTTCTCGTGTTTATTATCGGTTGCAGAATAAGCTTTTTGTCTGCATTGACGGCATCGGGGGGATACATTGAGTGAACATCCACCTCGACATCTGCCCGAATATTCGATGAATAATGTTCTTCATGTATACGTCGTTTCTCCAGAATGGCTTTTTTAAGGTCGGTGACATCAAGTTCGACTTTTTCGACTTTACCGAAAATAATGACATTGGCGGCCTCTACCATTTCAGTAACAGGGGGGAAAACCAATACAGCGAGTTGTGCACTATCCGCTTGCAGACCGACAGAACCAGCATTACGAATTTTCTCGGCAAGAGCCAGAATTTCACGGGCAGGGATTTTATTAAGCTGACTTTTAAGGGCAGCTTCCACTAAAATGCTGTCATAGGGACTTTCGGCCAAGTCATTGTGAATTTTAATGATCTCTTCGACCGGCATTTGTGCAAGCTCGGGGGGGATTTGAATTTCTTTGTTACTCTGCCAATAGAATAATGAAATACCTGTGGCAATCAATACAATCGCCGCGGCGATGAATTTTATTCGTTTCGTGTGCATGATATAGCTCCCTATCGTCGTGTCAGAAGCATGCTGTCCGCACTGGCTCTGCTGAAGCTTTAAGGCATCATCAAAAACCTTGCTCCGCATCTCTGAACGTGGTTTGACTTCAAATTGTTTAACGAGTTTTCGAGTTTCTTTAAGCGATTTCATTGTGTCGCCTCGCTGTTTATCAGTGACCTTAATTTGTCCATCCCGTACCGGTAACGGCTTCGGATCGTATTGACAGAATGCTCTCTTAGCCGGGCGATTTGTGTAAACTTCATATTCCCCTGCAGGTGAAGAACAATCACTTCCTTTTGCTCATAAGGAAGCTGCGACAGAGCCCGATTCAGAATACTTGTTTCCTCTTTTTGAATCGCCAGCAGGACCGGTTCCAATTCCGGCGATTCAAACGTGTCGCTGTCGTCCAATGTTCCCGGCTGCCGCTGCGTTTTTTTGATCCTGTTGCGGGCCAGGTTGGCAACACATACGGCCATATACGACTTGAGATTTCCATCGAGTTGGATTCTGTCGGCGGACGTAACAAACGAGACAAAAAAGTCATGGAGTACATCCTCTGCCGCCGCTGTGTTATTTAAAAGAGCCGTCGCGACTGTCAGCAGGTAGGCACTGTATTTGTCATAGATCTGCTCCAGCGCTTGAGCTGAACCATGCTTAAACTTCCATAAAAGCACTTTGTCTTCGAGCATTAATCCCTCGCCGGCTTCTTCACAATGATCATCCTGTCATTATACACACAATCCTGACAGCCGTTTCAGTCTATATTTTATTAAGTTTTTGTAACATTTTAGTGTCGTAGGATGGGCTTCGCCCACGCCGGAGTGTTCAAGATTGCATTTGACAGCGTGGGAACGGCCCACCCTGCTTGGCTTTACAGAACCATGATTTGTAAAGGTTCAGCCTTCAGAAATTCTCTCTGCACACCAAAATCTGAATATTCCTCATTCTCTTTCTCCTTATTGAGTTGATGCCGGTTTCTAATTTGTCCTCTTTCCTGATAAGACGCGCCGGAGAGACATTATGGTACATACTATTTCAACGAAAACCAAAAAATTTCGACCCAAACCGGCAATACCCCCCCTTTCGTACTTCCCCCTCCCCGCCTCTTGCCTTTTCACTTGTATTATGGTATAATACCCACCCGTGGCACGGCCATCTTGGCCGTGAACCGAAGTAGCAAAAAATGAACAAATAAACTCGACATTCTGAATTCTGTGTTCTGTCCCCAACCCAACTCAAAACTAAAATCTACGAACGATGAACTACATACTATGAACTTTGAACGACCTCTCCCTTCTTTCCTCCATAAATCAGTGTTAATTAGTGTTAATTTGTGGCTAAAACCATAAAACAAGAAAAATTCGATCTCCTGACTCCTGTCTCCTGACTTCTGACTCCTTAAAAATGAACAAACAAACCCAATTTCCTCTTATGAAAAAATCGTAAGATACTATTCCACAACTGTTTACTGATCACTGACAACTGATGACTGTAAAAAAAAACCCAATTTGTTGAGCCGAAAACAGACTCACTCACTCGGAATCCCCGCTTGACCAAAAGGTTTATTCTGCTACACTAATATAAGATATTTTTATGAAACAATCCACACGCAATATATTGCTTCAGGCCGTTTCCGGCCTGATGATCATTACGCTGCTGATTTGGCAGGGCAAGCGGCCTCGCCTCGTCGAGCTGGACAGCGGCTACTACCAGACGATGGGGACATTAGCCCGGATGTTGGTCGTCGCCCCGGACAAGGCAACCGCCGAGCAGGCCGTCAAGGCGGCCGTGGCGGTCTTCGACCGCATCGAGACGCTGATGAGCGATTACGACCCCGATTCGCAGATTTCCGAGGTCAACCGCCGGGCATTCGCCGAGCCGGTCGCCGTGGATGCGGATGTCTTCGACGTTCTCGTCGCCGCCGTTGAATACAGCAGACTGTCCGACGGTGCCTTTGACATCACCGTCGGCCCGGTCGTCCAGTTGTGGCGCACCGCCCGCAACACCGCCGTCGCCCCCACCCCCGAACAAATCGCCGACGCCGGCGCAAAAGTCGGCTGGCGCCATCTCATCCTCGACCCCGAACACAAAACCGTCCGCTTCGCCCTCGAAGGAATGGCCCTCGATCTCGGCGGCATTGCCAAAGGCTACGCCATCGACAAAGCCGCCGAGGCCATCCGTCAGGCCGGGGCCGTCGGGGGCATGGTCGATATCGGCGGCGATCTGGTCTGCTTTGGCCGTTCTCTCGGCCAAAATCCCCACTGGCTCATCGGCCTCCAAGACCCCGCCGCCGATGAAAAACACCTGATGCGTCTTGCACTCGACGACCGCGCCGTCGCCACCAGCGGCGACTACAGACGATTCACGATCCTGAACGGACAGAAATACAGCCACATCGTCAACCCCGTTACCGCCGACGCCGCCGCCGACCTGTCCAGTGTTACCATCATCGCCCCGACCGCCATGCAGGCCGACGCCTTGGCCACCGCCGTCAGCGTCCTCGGTCCCGAAAAAGGCATGGCTCTGATCGAAACAATTGACGATGTCGAAGCCATCCTGATTCGCAGCAACACGCCAAATGAATACCTGACCACCTCCGGCGCCTTTCGCTACATCCACAACACCCCCGTCACCCACTAACCCCGCCAACTCTTCTCTGAAAACTGTTCACTGATAACTGTTTACTGATAACTGTTTACTGATAACTGTTTACTGATGACTGTCTTCAATACCGATACACAGCCTTGTTCTCCGGCGACAGCCGCACCCGCATCCGTCCCGGCTCAACCGCGACCTGCTGCACCCAAATCCGCTGTTTATCAAACTCAAAAACCGGCTCAATCGGTTCATTGGCGACAATCGCCCGCAGCACCACCTCGACCCCCGGCCAGTCGCCAAAGTCCCCTGCACTGTCTCGAACGGCTTTCTCGGCAATCCGCACTGCAACCTCGGTAAACGGCAAAAGCCCCAGCCGCACGGTCTGGATATGCGCGTTCAGCCGGCCCCGCTCATCCATCACCGGCCGCGCCGTCACCGTCAGCACAGAAGACAACCCGTAGAGCCTCTTGCAAAACCTCAAGAAATGGTGTCTTGGTAGTGAGCGTAGGCAGGGAGAATCCATGCAGATGGGCGTTTCGGATCGGATTTGTGCAGGATTTTGATCGACAGCTCGCGGTGGGTGGCTC
>Ga0209510_1000568_pt1 | contig 49272 bp, 44 predicted proteins | sample BiotimSIPDNA_FD_185749 | JGI IMG/M metagenome (GOLD analysis project Ga0209510, IMG submission 185749) | Anaerobic biogas reactor microbial communites from Washington, USA - Biogas_R1 time_0 SIP DNA (SPAdes) (version 2) | ecosystem: Engineered > Bioreactor > Anaerobic > Unclassified | place...
GTTGTGGAAAGAGGCAAGATCGCGGCCATTTATCCGGAAGCCCGGTATTCACTTTGCGGCACCAATGCGGTCCTGCCCCCGTCTTTGGGAAAGCTGGTCAAACACCTGAACGTTCCGGTAGTTACCCTGATTACTTACGGACACCATATCAATGCTCCTTTTTGGAATACCAAAACCCGGGGAGTACGTACCAAAGCAACTATGACACGCATCATTACCCGGGAAGAAGCTACAAAACTGTCTTCAGATCAGATCAATGACATCATCAACAAATCTTTTGAATATGACGATTTTGCCTGGCAACGGGAAAACAAGATTCCGGTTAAGTACAAGAACAGGGCCCGTGGATTGCACAAGGTTTTGTACCAATGTCCATAATCAACAGGTCTTTTGAATACGACGATTTTGCATGGCAACGGGAAAATAAGATCCCGGTTAAATATAAGGACAGGGCCCGTGGATTACACAAAGTTTTATATCAGTGTCCTTCCTGCAAAACCGAATACAGGATGGATTCGGATGGCTCTCAGATCTGGTGCAATCATTGCGGTAAACGCTGGGAAATGTCCGAATACGGAGAATTGAAAGCGTTGGAAGGAGAAACCCATTTTCCGCATATACCCGATTGGTACGAATGGGAAAGAGAACAGGTACGGAAGGAAGTGGAAGAGAACCGCTATTTTTTCCGCAGCCGGGCATTTGTCCGGATGCTCCCAAATTCTAAAGGGTTGATTGACATCGGCCAGGCGGTCCTGACCCACGATATGGATGGATTTAAATTGGAAGGTGTTCACGACGGAACTACATATACTTTGGATATACCTGCACAGTCCGTTTATTCCTGTCATATTGAATACGACTACGGTAAATACAAACAGGACTGTGTGGATTTGAACACACTGAATGATTCTTTCTGGGTATTTCCGGAAGGAAAAGATTTCTCGGTGACCAAGATATCCCTGGCCACCGAGGAATTGTTCAACTACAAAAAACCGTAGGCCCTGCCGTAGGAAAGGTGCTGCTCCAGAAAATCAGCGGCATATTGCAGTTCCAAATCTTTGAGCCTGCCTTTTTTGTCATAGACCGGTACAATATTGGGATTCAGGAATCCGCCGTAAGGTTTTAAATTCAGGGAAGCGTAACGCTCCAGTACCTCCTTGTGGAGTTCCTGATCCACTTTTATGGCGTATTCTTCCACCAGGGCTTTTCCGGCCGTATAATCACCTTCCGATTTAATGCGTTGAATCTCCGCCAGTAATGTGGCAAAGAGTTGACGCAAACCTTGGTAATCATTAACGACAAAGTAGGACTTTCCGTCTTTCACTTTTCTCTCAATGGCATTCCCGTTTTTCAGACACCAGGAAGCTATCAGCTGGCGGCATTGCATATGAGCCTGTGTAATGTCTTTGCCCGGCTCTATGCGTACCAGCTGTGTAAACAATCCGTTACGTATGTAGTTGATGTATTCTGCTTTGTAAGCTGTAGTATCCGGCAGGATTCCCAGTTCTACCAGTTTGGGATCGCCCAGGTAATAAAGGGCAAAGAGATCAGCACGCGATTCTTCCAGCGGAGAACTGTATTCCTGTAACGCATTGGAAGATACTCCCGGCAATAACTGGCCCGATCCGTGTCCCAGACATTCATGCAGATCGGTATGCAGGTTTCCGGTAAGGGTTCCGTATTTTTTCAATAAGGCAATTTCCTCCTCATCCCAGGAAAACTCATCCAGCATATTTTTTGGCGACTCTTCTGCTGCTTTGTCATAAGCATTGGTGATATTGGCAATGGTAACCGATTTGGACCCGTATTCCTTGCGAATCCAGTCAGAATTAGGAAGGTTTATACCGATTGGCGTTGAGGGATATGAATCGCCTCCAAGCATAGCCACATTGATGACTTTTGCCGAGACGCCGGTCACTTTTTCTTTTTTAAACCGTGCATCAATGGGAGAGTTGTCCTCGAACCATTGGGCGTTACCGCTGATGATGGCGGTGCGTCGCGAAGCCTCTTTGTCAATATAATTCACGTTTCCTTCCCATGAACCTTTTCTTCCCAGGGGATCGCCGTATACTTCAACAAAGCCGTTCACAAAATCCAGCTCTGTATCCGTATCCTGAACCCAGGCAACGTTAAAGGCATCCCACAGTGCCAGATCTCCGGTTTGATAGTAATTTATCAGAGTTTTCAGGTAGGAAGCCTGTTCAGGACTTTCGGCCACTTCGGCCGCTTTTTCCAGCCAGTGGCAGATCTGTTGAAGGGCAGGGCCGTAAAGGCCTTCTGTGGTATATGTTTCCTCTGTGATTTCCCCGTCTTTCTTGACGAGTCGGCTGTTCAGCCCGTATTCTACCGGTCGCGGATCTCCGGGTTTTTCAAGGGAACGGTAAAAAGCCTCCGCCTCGGCACGTGTTACTCCACTGTAAAAGTTCGTGGCAGATGTCATCAGAAGGTCCCCTTCGGTTCCGGAGCTTTTTCGCATTTTGAATAACCCGGGATCACACATGATCTCGACCATCCTGTCAACATCGGGAATGTCCTGGGAATTTTCAAGCAAATGTTTCATGTATTCGGAGGTACATCCGGGAAGGATTTTCTCTTCTGCGTAGTGATGGTGAATGCCGTTGCTGAAGAAAACACGTTTGGCATAAACCAGAAACTCTTTGAATTCGGGGGTTTCACGGTCGCCGGTGTATGATTCCAATACGTTTTCCAGGGCTCTTCTGACTTCCAGGTTGTGTTTGAAATTCTGGTCCCAGAAAATATCCCTTCCGCATTTGGCGGCTTCGCCCATATAGTAAATAAAGGACTTTTGCTGTAGACTAAGATCATCCCAGCCCGGCACTTTATACCGGATGACTTTCAGATCTGCAAATTCATCTACCAGGTACTTGAATTCCTGTTCCTGTGTTTTTGACTCTTTTGGGTTCTGGGTACAGGAAAACCCTGCTATGCCTACCAGGCAGGCAACGGCAATTCTCATTGTTTTCATTGTTATGCTAATGGTTACGGATTTTTTGTACGCAACGGTTCAGGTGTTTCACCAGTGTGAATGTTGTAATGGCAACGGGAATGACCAGGGGAAGCCATGACAGCAAGCCGCTGCCTTCTTCCGGAAACAGTTTGCCATTTGCAAAACTCCCTGAAATAGTGTCTTTTGCCCGGTCTTCAACTCCTTTGATATGCCAATCCAGCGAATTTCGTTCCGCCCGGAGTTGTTCTATAGTCCTTATCCTTGAATATATGGCTTTTCTGCTTTTCATAGTCTAATCCTCCCTGGCATTGGGGTCCTTTTCTTCAAAAAACATTTTTGCAAACAAACGTACAAATGTGTTCACAAACAGTTTTTTTCGGAGAAGGAACAATACAAGAAACAGCAGTAGAAAAAAGCCTCCGGTAATGAACGATGCTGCAATGGGATTATCCAGTACCGACCCAAGCCATTTGTTTGCTCCCGTTGCCAGGAATACCAATGCCGTGAGCAGTACAAGGATCAGCAGGAAAGTGCCCAAAAACTGGTTTATTACCAGGCTGAAATTCTCAACCAGTCCCAATTTAAATGCATCTGATTTCAGACCCAGGTATTCCTTGACCGATTCTTTAATATTCATTGCAGTTTCAGTTAAGCTTCAAGCCCTTCTTCCTGGTTTTTGGGGAAATGTTTCTGGTATTCTTTTTTAATTTCTCCTACACCCTTATCTATGGTGTCCTTGATCTTTTCCCGGGTCTCAGTTCCTTTGGCCGGAGCAAAAAGCAGGGCCAATGTTGCCCCTATGGCAGCACCGCCCAATAAAGCGAGTATATGTGAACTTTTCATAATAAAGTATGTTTTATGATGAATGATGTCTTCTTACAAAGATAAAAAAAAGGATTATCTTTACACCATGAACAGGGTGAAACTTCTGTCTTTACTGCTAACCGGCCTTTTACTGACAGCCTGTGATCCGTGTCATTTGCCTTGTGGTAAATACGAACACAACCTGTTGATCTATATGGCTGCCGATAACAGTCTTTCTGACCTTGCCAGGAGCAATATGACGGAGATCATTACCGGTTCTTCGATTCCGAGGGATCATGCCCTGCTGGTTTTTATTGACCGAAAAGAGCAAGGCGCACTCCTTATACGTCCCAGCACCAGGGACAACAACCTGTTTTTGGATACACTATACAATTACGGAGTGGTAAATTCTGCCAATCCCGATCTGTTAAGACAAGTGGTCGGACAAGCCAGGGATGAATGCCCGGCTCAATCATACGGTCTGATCCTATGGTCACACGGGACGGGATGGCTCCCCAAGGGATTATACGGTGAAACTCCGCAATACCCCATTCAAAGGTTTACAGTTGCTTCTCCGTTTCTTTATGATATAAACGATCCTGCTTATCCCAGAACAAAAACTTTCGCTCAGGACGGAACTTCCGAAATGGAAATATCTTCCCTTGCGACAGCCTTGAAGGATTACCATCACGATTATATTTGTTTTGATGCCTGTTTGATGGCAGACATTCAAACGTATTATCAAATGAGAAATGCCTGTGATTATATCGTCGGATCCCCGGCAGAAATAATCGATACGGGATTTCCTTACGATAAATTGTCATCCGTTATGTTTCCATACTCGGGCCTAAGTAATCTGACCGCTTTGTGTGATGCGTATTATGACAAGTACAATGCCAAAACGGGGTACAACCGTTCCGGGACCATTTCCCTGGTCAAGACAGAACACATGGAAGAACTGGCATTGTCCTTTAAAAGCCTTATAGCAGACGGGGGGAAGGATCCCGCGGAAATTGACAGATCAGGATTACAAACATACGACCGTTTGTCAGAACATGTTTTCTGGGATATAGACCAGATGGCTTCACTCATTGGAAATAATGTACGTTACGGTGAATTCAAAACCGTATTGGATAAAACAGTCGTATACAAAAGGGCCACGGAAAAATTCATAACCATTCCCATTGATCATTTTTCCGGATTGGCGGCATATTTGCCAACAACAAGTCTGCCCCGCACACAAGAGGCTTTTCGTCTTACATCCTGGAATCAATATATTGGATGGCTGACCGATTAATATTTTGCATAGTCACGGATTTTCACTACTTTTGCGCGCCCTTAGCGGACCTTTAGTCAGGTGCGATGGGATTCGGGATAAGGCCCGGATTGAGTAACACTAATTACTAAAAACAAAAAAATGAAACAATTTGAAATCAATGCCCGGGAACGCAGCAACTTTACCAAAGCTGCAGTAAAACAATTACGGAAAGAAGGTCTGGTACCCTGTGTTCTGTATGGAAACAACCAGGAAAACGTACATTTTTCGGTTTCTCAGAAAGATCTTAAGGATCTGATCTACACCCCCAACTCTTATATCATTTCTCTCAACATTGAAGGAAAAAAACAATTGTGCATCCTGCATGAGGCGCAATTCCATCCTGTTACAGAAAGTATCCTTCACCTGGATTTTTTGACCATTGACCCGGCCAAACCGGTTTCCATCCATGTTCCCATATCTGTTTCCGGAAACTCCGAAGGTGTTCGTCAGGGCGGAAAACTACAAATATTGAACAGGAAACTGCTCGTTCGTGCCAACATGAAAGACCTTCCTGACACATTGGATATTGATATCACAAATCTGTTATTGGGGAAAGCAATCACAGCCGGCGAGCTCAAATACGATAACGTACAGATCCTGTCTCCCAAAAGCACCATCATCTGTATGGTCAAAATGACAAGGGCTTCAACATCTGCTTCTGCATCGGCTGCTGCCGAAACCGCCGAAGGTACGGAAGAGGCACCGGAAGCATAGAGTTTTCATAAACATGTCTTACCTGATAACAGGACTGGGAAACGTAGGAACAGAATATGCCGGTACCCGTCACAATATCGGTTTTACTGTTTTAGATGCCTGGGCAGCACTGCACAAAACAACTTTTTCCACATTGCGGTACGGTTCCCTGGCACAGATAAGGTATGCGGGCAAAGAGATCTGGCTTCTGAAGCCTTCCACCTATGTGAATCTGAGCGGTAAAGCGGTGCGCTACTGGATACACCAGGAACGGATTGCTTTGGAAAACACCTTGGTCGTTTTGGATGACGTGGCATTGCCATTCGGAAAGCTAAGACTTCGGGCCAGGGGAAGTGACGGAGGGCACAACGGGCTGAGACATATAACCTATACTTTGGGAACTGATGAATATGCCCGGTTGAGGATAGGCGTGGGAGATGATTTTCCCCGGGGATACCAGGCAGACTATGTACTAAGTCGCTGGAACGTATCTGAAGAAAAAGAATTGCCTTTCATTTGTGACAATGCCATTGAGGCACTGAACCTTTTTGTCCGCCAGGGCATTGAACGGGCAATGAACCTCGTCAATACAGATAAACAGGAGGACTGACTGCATGCGGCTTGACAAATACCTTTGGGCCATAAGGGTGTTCAAGACCAGATCGGAGGCGGCAGACGCCTGTCGCGGGTCTGCCATTAAGCTGAACGGCCAGGATGTCAAACCTTCGCGGGAAGTCCGCCAGGGTGATGTGCTGGTGGTCAGAAAAGGTCCTGTGTATTATTCCTACCGGGTGCTTCAACCTGTGGAAAACCGTCAGCCTGCCAAAAATGTTCCGTTATATGCATTGGATATTACTCCGCCTGAAGAATTGGACAAACTGCAACAACCAAGGGAAACCATTGTTATATACAGGCAAAAAGGAACAGGTCGCCCAACCAAGAAAGAAAGACGTCAACTGGACGATGTAATGGATCTTAACGGGTAATTTCCAAAAAAACAGCTTTTTCCCGCGGTATTATTTTCCAGTATTCCAGTGTGGCAGGTATCAGCATACATCCGCCGGCAGAGCGATAAAGCGTATTGTCGGTTTCCACTTCCAAAGAACCTTCAAGTTCCAGGTATGCAATAAAATGATCACGGGAAGATCCGTCGATTTCTATGGGATGTTCAGCAGTATGAAGCCTCACGGTGAAATAAGGCGTATCTGCCAAAACACCGGTAGTAGTGGGTTGGGGAATATGTTTCTTGTAGTTGATACAGTCAACAGCCAGTTCCAGATGCATCTCCCGTGCCGTTTCCGGATCGTGTTCCCTTCCCCAGTCATAAACCCTGTATGTAATATCTGAAACCTGTTGCACTTCAGCTATGGTAAGGCCACCTCCGCACGCATGGATCAGTCCGGCAGGTATGTAATAACATTCTCCTTTTTTTGGCTGGATGCAGTTCATTACTTCAGGCAGGGTTTCGTTTTCACATTTTGCAAAAAATTCTTCCGGAGTCATATCCTTGTTGAAACCCAGGTACAAACGGGCGTCGGGTTGTGCATCCAGAATGTACCACATTTCCGTTTTTCCGTAAGCGTGGTGCAGTTCGGCCGCTTTCTTGTCGTCAGGGTGCACCTGTACGGAAAGAAATTCATTGACAGTAAGATACTTGATCAGTAAAGGAAATTCGTCTCCGCAGGCATCATAAATACGCGTGCCCACAAGATCCATCAGGTATACTTCCAATATTTCGTTGATGGTATTTCCTTTTAGAAACCCGTTGCTGATCACCGATGTATCCCGGTCCAGGCCGCTCAGGACCCAGGTTTCAGAGCCCCATACACGTTGTTTAATGATGGGTTCAAAGGTCAGCGGGTAAAGATTCGTTTCGTTCATAAGAAGGATTTAATACAGGAGCAGGAGCCAGTTTTTTATTCAGATAATAGATTACCAAAGTAAGGATAACAACGGAACAGGCAAGTGCTATGAAGTAAGGAGTATTTCCCATTAAAGACCGGAGGGAAGCGTCGGCGGACATTTCGGGAAACAATCCGGCCAGGAGAAAGGACATCCCGTTATTAATGGCATGCAGGGCTACGCAAGTCCAATAAGATCTTGTCCTGTAATATATCCAACCGAAAAGGCACCCCATTAAAAAAGCCGGTATGGCCTGCCACGGATTAAAGTGGATCACACCAAACATTAGTGCGGACCAGGCAATCGCTTTCCATACATCCATATGTTGCAACATCCCTTTCAGTGCTATTGCGCGCAGGAGCCATTCTTCCAGCAACGGGGCTGCAATTACCACTGCCAGGAAAGTAGGCAGGTTGTTCTGTGTCATTCGTTCAAACAGATCTTTCATAAAATCGGGCATTTCCAGCCACTCGGTTTTCCAGCCACTCGGTCAGGGGATCCATGATCAATGACATGGAAACAATGATGACGGGAAGCAATAGAATATATAAGAGAAGAGGAACTTTTCCCAGCTTTGCGGGAGGGTCGGGATAAGGCGCTCTGTCTGTACGTACAGCTTCATAAAAAGATTGCCGTGAACGGAGGTAAATATAAAGGAATACTACCAGGAACGGCAATACATAAATAAGGGGAGTACTCCAGCCGGTGCCTGTAAGCGACAACAGGTCGGGGCTTATAAGGTTGGTAATAAAAACAATGCTGCCCGTTACAATGGATCCTGCCACCAACAGTATAGCCAGCATGATGAGCCATGATTCTCCAAGTTTAGGTCTGTAATATTTCAGGTAATCTTTCATGTGTGTGATAATTAATCAGGTAAACAACGGACTCGGGTAAATGCCTTCCCGATGTAAAGCTTCAAGACGTTTGACTACTCCGGGACGATCTTCCCGGTATGTGACTCCAAACCACTTGGCATCAGTCGGGAGTACCCGGCAGGTCCCTTCCCCGGATTTGATAATGTCGTTGACCATGGTGGGAAGGTGGTATTCGGAGGCCGGTTCTGTGGCATGTTTTTCTAAAAAACGAGTAACCAAAGCTGCTGCCCTGGGATATACATCGGGAAGAAAACCCCAGCAATTCATGGAACAGAGATCATCGGCCCGTAATTCAAGATCAGGCTGTGTCTGCGGGTTATCGGGTATTGTACAGTAGATCTTTCCGTCGTTTTCTTTACGGATTTTAAAGCGTTCTACAACATCGGTGAGGAGTTCATCGGCATCGTGTTGGCATATACCTCTTGATACAGGGCCGGAAGGCGAAAGTGTATTTTCCAGACGGTAACCAACCATGGCGTAAGAGCCGGGAGTGAGGTCATTGCGGGAGAGGAAACGGCCCAGCACCCGGAATGCGTCCCGGCCGTAAAAATCATCGGCATTAATGATCCCAAAAGGTTCATTGACGCATTTAGCTGTCGTGAGCAATGCATGGCCGGTTCCCCAGGGTTTCTCTCGTTCAGGCGGAGCAATGAAAGGTGCTGGGATGTCATCCAGTTCCTGGGTAATAAATTCAAACGGGAAATTATTGCCGTAGCGGGAAACACATACACGGTCGAATTCTTCCCGGAAAGATTCACGTATAACAAAAACAACTTTTCCGAATCCTGATTTCAAGGCATCGTATATGGAATAATCCATAATTGTTTCCCCGTTGGGACCCAGTCCGTCAAGTTGTTTTAGCCCTCCGTAGCGACTGCCCATCCCGGCAGCCATGATGATCAATGTTGGTTGCATAAAGAAAATCCTGTTATATTTGTGGAAATTCAAACCCTATGCGCACACGTTTCAAATACGACCGTTTCCTTGCCGTCATAAGGAACAGGTATTTTATTGTAACGTTCATTTTCATTGTCTGGATACTGTTTTTTGACAATAACAGCCTAACAGGCTGGGTCCGCGCATTGCGTGAATACTCCGAAAATAAATCCCAACAAAGATACTATAAAGAAAAGATACATCAAACAGAAAGAAATCTGCGTGAATTACAATCCAACAAAGATTCCCTGGAAAAATTCGCACGTGAAAAATACTATTTTCACAAACCTGACGAAGATGTCTTTATCATTACACCAGGTCCATCAGATCACGCAGGTCTTAAGATGTCTTTATCATTACACCAGGTCCATCAGATCACGCAGGTCTTTTCCCGTATAAGTAGGTGAACCGTCACAAGGTTTTTCGGCCGGATTATAATAATACTGGTCTATCCCAAAAACCTGAGCTCCTTCAATATCCGTCTCAAAATTATCTCCAACCATCAAAGTTTCCTTTTTCTTGCCGTTGATAGAGGTTATGGCGGCGGTAAACATTTTTGGATGGGGTTTGTGGTATCCTACTTCTTCGGAAATAAACACCCTGTTTTTGAAAAACGTATCCAGTCCGCTGTTGCGGATTTTGTCGTATTGGACTTGTTTAAAACCGTTGGTAATGAGCGCCATTTCACACCCTTTTTCGCTTAAATACTCCAAGACGCTCAGTGCATTGGGCATTAGACGTGTCATGGAAGGCATCAGCTCCAGGTATTGCTCGCCAAAAACAGGTCCCCACTGGTCAGGGTCGGGAACTCCCGCTTCCCGCAAAGAAATGGCGAACCTGACATCACGGAGTTTTTGCTGGGTGATCTCTCCTGCTTCGTACATGGCCCAGAGCTTTTGGTTGTTGGTTTTGTACGTTTTGTAAAAGGCATCCGGATCCGGCAGGAATTGCGTTAGGTTATGCCTTTTGATGAGTACGGCAATACATTCCTTCGCATTGGCATCAAAGTCCCACAACGTGTTGTCAAGATCGAACAGGAAATAGCGGTATTTCATTTTGTATAATAATCTATCATTCTATCAATGGCTCTTTGACAGACCGGGCAGAAAGCAGGGGCTTTATTGGTGTGCATCCTGCAATCCGGAGCGGGACGGTATATGCCTTTGGGCACGTATGCAGCTCCCTCGTACAATCCAACACCTTCTACCTCCATCATGTCCTTCCATTTGGATTCAAAATCCATCAATGTGGTGATGTTGGGTTCCCACGGCTCAACGCCTTCCGGATACATATTGATGTAAGCTACTTCAGAATTGTAATATTCATCTGCAAGGCCTGCAAAACTGTGACCGAATTCGTGGACAAAGACTTCTTTGCTTAAAGCATTGTCGGAGGTGCCCAGTCCGTAATAATTATAGATACCTCCGCCTCCGTATGTTTTTGCATTCACTATTACAAATATGGCATCGAACGGAGCCCCGGAGACAGCCTTTGCCAACGGCCTTTGATCGGGAACAGTCAAGTAGCGGTCTGTATAAAACGTGTCAAAGGAACTGCCCAGTACCGTTTTGTTCCAAACGTCAAAACGGGGTATGTCGGGACCGGAATCTTCAGACACAAGCGGAAGTATCCATATGTTGAAATCGTCTCTGCGTGTACGGAATGGCTCGTATTCAAACAGGTATTCGGTAAAACGAGCCGCGTCCCTTTTGAATTTTTCCATTTCTGCCGGGCGATAACCTTCTGCAACAAATAAAAGATCCACTTTATTTTCCAGCGGGCCGTTATCCTGCAGTATTTCAGCCTGACAACACGGTTGTTCTTTTGAAATCAGGCAATCCGAAGGATCTATCAGGAATTTTTTCATAGCCTGATATGTTCCGTCTTTGGGGATCCTTTCGTATACCTCGCAATAAACAGTATCTTTAGGGCAAGGTATCCATAAAGACGTATTGTAAGCCATATCCCTCAGAGTTGCTTCCCGTGTGGTTCTCCATTCCATAAACAAGGAATTAAACCCTTTGGAAAAGATCAAATCTCCTTGTTTTGAATAGATCTTATATTGATATTCTCCGTATGTAAAAGGTGCAATCAGACGTGTTTTGGGACCGGACCACGCGGATTCTTTATGCAAAGAGAGCAAGAACACATCCTGAAAAGTGGCATTTCCGGTGAATACCAGATCAATGCGAAGCCGTTCTCCGGTAAAATGATCTTCGTAGGAAACAGATTGTGCCCGGGATGTTAGAACAAAACCCAGGCAAATGAGAAGCAGGGAACATTTTTTCATGTTTGTAACAATTATTGACCCGTGTAATTTGAAGGTGTTATCTGCAACAATTCGTCTTTCACTTCCTGGTTTATATCCAGACTGCGAATGAATGCATGCAGGTATTCTTTGTCAATATGCATATTGGTACGGGTAAGTTCTTTCAATGTTTCATAAGGCTGGGGATAATTTTCCCGTCTGAGGATGGTCTGGATGGCCTCGGAGATGATAGCCCAGTTATCTTCTATATCCTTTTCTATGGCGGAACGGTTCAGCAGTAATTTTGCGAACCCCTTTTGTAATGATTTCATGGCCAGGAGCGTATGTGCCAGGGGAACACCCAGATTACGCATTACGGTTGAGTCTGTCAAATCCCTTTGAAGACGTGATATGGGTAATTTAGCTGCCAGGTGTCCAAAAATGGCATTGGCTACTCCAAAATTACCTTCTGCATTTTCAAAATCTATTGGATTGATCTTATGCGGCATGGCCGAAGAACCGATTTCCTTATCTTTTATATGTTGTTTGAAATAATTCATGGATATGTAAGACCACATGTCCCGGCACAGGTCAATGCAGATTGTGTTTATCCGGCTCAGGTTATGACAGAGGGCGGCAATATGGTCGTAATGTTCAATCTGTGTAGTCGGGAAAGACCGGTAAAGTCCCAGATTCACAGAGACGAATTTGTTTGCAAACCGATGCCAGTCTATTTGAGGATAAGCTACATTGTGTGCATTGAAATTGCCTGTGGAGCCTCCGAATTTTGCAGCAAACGGGATTTGTTCCAGACTCTTGATCTGTTCTTCCAGGCGAACCTGGAAAATACGGAGTTCTTTCCCAAGACGGGTAGGAGAGGCCGGTTGTCCGTGCGTGTGTGCCAGCATCACCACAGGTCCCCATTCGTTCGCTTTTTCATCCAACATTTCCAGGGTCTTGTTCAATACGGGTAAGTATTCTTTTTGTATCCCGTGTTTCAGACTCAAAGGAACAGCTGTATTGTTGATGTCTTGTGAAGTAAGTCCAAAATGAATGAATTCACAATACTTTTCAAGCCCCAATGCTCTCATTTTGTTTTTCAGGAAATATTCCACGGATTTCACATCATGATTGGTCACTTTTTCCTGTGCCTTGATAACCTTTGCGTCCGTTATTGAAAAATTTCTGTACACATTCCGCAATATGGGGTACCAGCGGGAGTCAACGTCACGGAGTTGGGGAAGTGGAATTTTGCAAAGGGCGATAAAATATTCAACTTCTACCTGCAGCCGGTAACGGATAAGTGCAAATTCCGAAAAATACTGATTCAGGGGTGCAGTCTGTGCATAGTACCTCCCGTCAACAGGAGATATGGCAAGCAAAGGATTGAATTCCATAAAAAAGATATTTGATTAATTAACAAAGGTACTCATTTTTCTGTAGAGAGTGATCATTTGACGGGCCTGAGCCACGTCATGAACCCGCAATACCGATACCCCCTTGAAAAGCAAGTGAAGATGAAGCGCCTGCGTGCTGAGAAGTGCATTTTCCGGGGTTGTGCCGAGTGGTACATAAGTAAGTCTTTTCCTGGAAATGCCTGCCAGAAGCGGGGCAACAGGGTTTCCCGAGTCGTTTTTCGGTACCAATGAGGGGAGGGATGCAATAACTTCAAAATTCTGGTCAACATCTTTATTGAATCCAAATCCCGGATCCAGCATAAACTCGTTTATTCCGTATTTATCAGCCAGTTCTGCCACATTTATGAAAAACCGGGTAATTTCCGCCGGGCCCCGGTAAGGTTCCCGGTGCATAGCAATCCATGGAAGCTTCAAACCGGAAATCAAAGGCAGCATGGCTTTATCGAATTTGCCTGCAAATATGTCGTTAACCAGGAAATGTCCCAATAAAGGCGCTGATTTTTCCACGATCCCGGGCCTGAAAGTATCCAAAGAAAAAACAGTATCGGGATAATGTTTCCTAACCTGTTCCAGAACCGGTTCCAACCTTTTCCATTCTTCATTTTCGTCAGGCCACTCCGCTCCGGGCCTGGTAGAACAGGCCCCAATATCCACGATATCTGCACCTTCCTGCAAATGCTTCTCTATCATATTCAGAGCTTCAAGCGGTCCGTTTGCCCGGGATCCGGAGAAAAAAGAATCGGGAGTGCAATTTACAACTCCCATAACAGCCGGAAAAGTAATATTCATAAAACAAAAATAATAAAAAATGAGAGACGGGATTTTTATGTAATTTTGTATTATGTTGATCGTATTGGAAGGTTTGGACGGAGCCGGTAAATCCACCCAGTTAAGAGCCATGCAGGCGTACTTCAAAGAACGCAGACAGGCCGTGAATTACATGCATTTTCCCTATTACCGGACCCCCGTGTACGGAACATTGATCGCACGTTTTCTACGGGGAGATTGCGGTGCCATTGATACAGTGGATCCTTACCTGGTATCTCTTCTTTTTGCCGGCAATCGCTTTGAAATGTCTGCCGATATCCGTAAATGGCTGGATGCCGGGAATATTGTTTTACTGGACAGATACGTCTATTCCAACATTGCCTTCCAATGTGCGAAATTGCCCGGTGATGAAGAAAGAATGCGCCTTAGAAATTGGATTCTACAGATGGAATACGAACATTTTGGAATACCTCGCCCCGATATCAATCTTTTTCTTGATGTTCCATTGTCATTTATTAAAGAAAATCTGGAATCTCCAAGAAAAGGAGAAGACCGATCCTATCTGGAAGGCAAAAATGATATACACGAAGCTTCCGTAGCCTTTCAGCAAACGGTACGTGAAATATACCTGCAACAGGCCGCTATGGACGAATCGTTCAGGATCATACCGTGTAATGACGAATATGGCAATATGGCGCACTGGAAAGTAATTTTCAGCCGAATAGAAACGTTTCTTCCATGAGAAAATTAGCCCGCTTGCTTCTTGGATTACTTTTCGTTTTCTCGGGATTTGTGAAAGCTGTTGACCCCGTGGGATCTGCTTTGGTTTTTGCCGAGTATTTCAATGCCTTTGGCGTGGGTTTTCTTACCCCTCTCTCTTTACCTGCCGGAATCATGCTTTCAACGCTTGAATTTGTTCTTGGGGTGATGGTCTTGCTTGATTTCAGAAAACGAACGGCTGCCTGGGGAATGTTTTTGTTCATGTCCTTTTTTACATTGCTGACCCTCTGGCTGGCAATTTTTGATCCCGTACAGGATTGCGGGTGTTTTGGAGATGCGGTCAAGTTATCCAACTGGCAAACTTTTTTTAAGAATTTGATTTTCTGGCCGTTTTCACTGATTCTGTTTTTGCAAAGAAACAGAACGGCACCGGTTGCCCGCGGCGTAGCCGAATGGCCTGTATGCTTGTTTTTTGCTTTGATTGTCACAGGAATATCAATATACAGTTACAGGCATTTGCCCCCCGTGGATTTTCGCGGTTTCAGACCGGGTAATGATATTGGAGCTCTGTTGGAAGAAGCCAGGAAGAATCCCGAATATATATACCGTACGGAACTGATATACAGTCGTCAAGGCAAAAAAGGAATATTTAGTGCCGATTCGCTTCCCGATAGTACATGGACGTTCGTTGACAGCAGGACAAGAGAAATCAGAACCGGGAAACGCCATAAAATTACGGATTTCTCGGTCCGTGACATTTACGGGAATTCATTAACTGATTCCATACTCTCTCAGGAAGGTACGGCCCTGGTTTTGTTGATCACGTCCGGAAACAATCTGAACACTGAGACACTCCAAAAATTGGAACCGCTGGTAGCAGAAAGCAGGGAAATCAACCGGCCTTATTACGCTATAAGTGCATTGCCTGCAGATACCATTATTAACATTTTGCAGAAAAACGGATTGGAAATGCCGGTATATTTGGCCGATCAAAAAACACTGTTAACCATGATACGGTCCACACCCGGTTTGATGGTGATGAAAAAAGGTGTTGTACTGGCAAAATTCGGATTCCGTGATTTTCCCTCACCGGAAAGGTGGGAGGATCTGGTAAACGAAGACCCGGAAATGGTCATAGCAAAAACCCGTATTCACACACGATTGAGAACACAGGTTTTTGTTGCTTTGCTTTTGTTATTGATTTTCCTTCTCAGGAAAGGATTCTGGTTTACCCGGGAACGTTATTGATCAAAGTTTTCTCTTAACTTCCGTGATCGTATAGGCTTCTACGATGTCTCCTACTTTGATATCGTTGTATCCGTCTATGTTCAAACCGCAGTCATAACCGGCCTGCACTTCTTTCACATCGTCTTTAAATCGCTTGAGGGAGCCGAGTGTTCCGGTATAGATTACTATACCGTCCCTGATGATACGCACTTTGGCATTTCGGGTAATCTTCCCTTCTTTGACCATACATCCGGCAATTGTCCCAACTTTGGATATTTTAAAGGTCTCCCTTACTTCAACAGTTGCCGTTATATCTTCTTTTTCTTCGGGAGCCAGCATCCCCTCTATTCCTTTTTTGACCTCATCAATGGCATCGTAGATCACTGAATAGAGACGGATCTCAATTTCTTCCTTTTCTGCAAGTTTACGTGCCGAGGAGGAGGGCCGCACCTGGAACCCTATGATAATAGCATTGGAAGCAGTAGCCAGAAGCACATCCGATTCCGAGATGCCTCCGACGGCTTTATGGATCACATTCACCTGAACCTCCTCCGTGGAAAGTTTAATCAGAGAATCTGAAAGTGCTTCTATGGATCCGTCCACATCGGCTTTGACAATAATATTCAATTCCTGGAAATTTCCAACGGCTATCCGCCTTCCGATTTCTTCCAGAGTTATGTGTTTCTGGGTTTTCAGACCTTGTATACGCATGAGTTGCTCTCTCTTGCCGGCAAGTTCGCGGGCTTCTTTCTCGTCTTCCATAGCCGAAAACAGTTCACCTGCGGGAGGTGCTCCGTTCAGGCCCAGCACAGAAGCGGGAGTGGCCGGCCCGGCCTGTGTAATCTTCTGGCCTCTTTCGTTGTACATGGCGCGCACTTTCCCTGAACAGCAACCGCTCAGAAGCACATCGCCCTGGTGTAACGTTCCGTTCTGAACCAGTATGGTTGCCAGGTATCCACGGCCTTTATCCAATGAAGATTCAATGATCGTACCCGAGGCTTTTTTATTGGGATTTGCGCGCAATTCCAGCAAGTCAGCCTCCAGAAGTACTTTTTCCAGAAGCTTATCCACATTCGTTCCTTGTTTTGCCGAGATTTCCTGGCATTGGTATTTCCCGCCCCAATCTTCTACAAGGATGTTCATGTTTGCCAGCTGTTCCCTTATTCTTTCAGGATTGGCACCTGTTTTGTCAATTTTGTTTATCGCAAATATCATGGGAACTCCTGCCGCGGAAGCGTGGTTGATTGCTTCTCTTGTTTGTGGCATAATGGCATCATCGGCTGCAATGATGATGATGGCCATATCGGTCACTTTGGCTCCGCGTGCCCTCATGGCTGTAAAAGCCTCGTGTCCCGGTGTGTCCAAAAAGGTGATCAGGCGTCCGTTATCAAGACGAACACTGTAGGCACCTATATGTTGGGTTATTCCGCCGGCCTCTCCGGCAATAACGTTGGCATCGCGAATGTAGTCCAGCAGCGAGGTCTTTCCGTGGTCAACATGCCCCATGACCGTAACGATAGGAGGTCTTTCACTCAGATCGGCGGGATCATCTTCTTCTTCCTGGATAGTCTCCTGCAGATCCGCGGTCACAAAGTCCACCTTAAATCCGAATTCTTCCGCAACCAGTTCCATGGCTTCTGCATCCAAACGCTGGTTAATGGAAACCATCAGTCCCAGGTTCATGCATGCGTCTATGACTTTAACTACGGGAACGTTCATTAGGGTAGCCAGTTCATTGACCGTCACAAATTCGGTAACTCTCAGAACGGTGCTTTCCTGTTCTATACGTTCCTGTTCTTCAGCCATACGCTGGCTTACGATCTCTCTTTTTTCCCTGCGGTGTTTGGATCCTTTTGTCTTGCCTTTGCCCTCGGTCATACGGGCATAGGTTTCCTTTATTTGTTTCTGAATGGCATCTTCATCAATTTCCACATGGATGGGTTTGAACCGTTCTTTGCCGCGACTTTTGCCTCTTCCTCCGTTGTCTGCCTTTTTGGGTGTCACTTTATTGACATCTACGCGTTCCCTGTGCGGCTTTTGAATTCTCTCACGCTTTCCTTTGTGTTTATCGGCTGGTTTGGATTTGTCTTTGTCTTCCGTTGATTTCTTTCTGTCAAACTGGGAAAGGTCAATTTGCCCGGTAATCTTGGGCCCTGCCAGTTTTTCAAATTCGGTTTCTATATGCTCGGGCGCAGCGGGTTTGGGCTGGGGAGCCGGAGCCGGTTTCTTTTCCGGGGCAGACTTTGGTCTACCGGGTTCAGTTTTGGGAGTCGGTTTCTCTTTTTCCGAGCGTTTTTCCACCACCTCGGCTTTCTTTTCCTTTGTTTTGCGGAATTGATCCAGATCGATCTTGCCGACGACTGTCGGCCCCTTTTCAGATGTGGGTTCCGTGTTTTTTTCTGGAATTTCCGGTTCAACAGCTGCAGGGGCAGTTGTCGGGGCAGGTGCAGGGACAGGTTCCGGAGTGGGTTTGGGCGCAGGTTCCGGTATCGGCTTAGGCGTCGGCTTAGGTGTTGGCTCAGGCGTTGGCTCAGGTGCAGGAGCAGGTTTTGGTGCCGGAGCCGGTGTTGGGGCAGGCTTCGGTTCCGGTGTGGCTGCCGGTTTGGGCGTTGGAACGGGGGCAGGTTCAGGTGCATGTTCGTGCACAGGTTGGTCTTCAGCTGTGGCTTCTTTGACTTTCAGTATGATCTTTTTGGATTCTTCCTTAAGTTGCAATTCCTTATTGAATTCCTTTTCAACAAGTGCATAGGCTTCTTCGGAGATCTTACTGTTTGGTGAAGCATCAACCTCAATTCCTTTTTTCTTAAGAAAATCGGTCAAAGTACCTATCCCAATATTAAACTCCTTAACTACTTTGCTAATTCGAATACCTTGTTTTTCCGACATATACTCTCCTTATTCTTTTGTATCGTTTTCAAATTCAGCCCTGAGAATGCGTATCACTTCCGCAACAGTCTCTTCTTCAAGGTCTGCCCGTCTGACAAGTTCGGGAATGGGGATGGCCAGAACACTTTTTGCGGTATCACAGCCGATTTGCTTGAGCGAATCAATAATCCACTGATCGATTTCATCGTTAAACTCATCCAGCATCACATCTTCCTCGTCTTCATCCACTTCACGGAAAACATCAATTTCATAACCGATGAGCATGCCGGCCAGTTTTATATTTGAACCTCCTTTCCCGATGGCAAGTGAAACTTCATTGGGTTTAAGATAGACACCAACCCTTTTGTCTTCTTCGTTGATCTTGATGGAGGATATTTTGGCGGGACTCAGGGCTCTTTGGATCAATAACTGGGGATTGGTTGTCCAGTTGATGATGTCAATGTTTTCGTTTCTCAGCTCCCGGACTATTCCGTGTATTCTGGATCCTTTGACTCCTACACAGGCACCTACGGGATCAATACGGTCATCGTAAGATTCAACGGCAACTTTGGCACGTTCACCGGGTATACGGACAATTTTTTTGATGGTGATCAGCCCGTCGTAAATTTCAGGAACATCCTGTTCAAACAAGCGTTCCAAAAATTTGGGTGATGTCCGGGACAATGTTATTATAGGAGTGTTGTTTCTCATTTCAACGCTAGAAACCACGGCTCTTACCGTATCTCCTTTGCGAAAATAATCACTGGGGATCTGTTCGGATTTTGGTAATAACAGTTCGTTTCCTTCTTCATCCAAAACCAGTACTTCTTTTTTCCACACCTGGTACACTTCCCCAACAAGAATATCTCCTACGCGGTCCAGGTATTTGGCATAAACATTGGCTTTTTCAATGTCCATGATCCTGCCGGCGAGGTTTTGTCTGAGGGTAAGAATGCCCCTTCTGCCGAATTCGGACAGTTTGACTTCTTCGGTATAGGATTCGCCCACTTCGTAGGAATCGTCAATTTTGGAAACCTCATCCAAAACTTCTTTCAGGGAAATTTGTGTATTGGGGTCTTCAACTTTTTCTACTACCTCCCGGTTGCGCCAGATCTCAAAATCTCCCTTGTCAATATTAATAATAATATCGAAGTTATCTGCACTTCCATACATCTTTATCAGCTGGGAACGGAAAACATCTTCAAGAACGCTCATCATAGTAGGGCGGTCAATATTTTTCAACTCCTTGAATTCAGAAAATGTACTTATCAGATTTAAGCCTTCCATGTTGGATAATCATTTTTATTTGTAATAAAAAAGAGGACCAAGGTCCTCTTGCACGTGTTCCTAATCGGCTGCAAATGTAAATAATTTAGTGGTTTCCAACAAATTTATTTAGGAATTTGCATTATTTCATAAATGGAACGAAATTTGCTCGGATTTCCTAAATATTTAATGATATGGAACTGACAGCCGGAATGATTGCCGATCATTTAAAAGGAGAAGTGATTGGTGATCGCGATGTCGTTGTTACAGGAGTGGCACGCATAGAACAGGGAAAAGCCGGAACGGCCTGTTTCCTGGCCAATTTAAAATATGAAAAATTCCTATATGACACAAAGGCTTCTGTCGTACTGATAAACCGGGATTTTGCGCCCTCTGCGGAAGTCAGCGCAACATTGGTCAAGGTAGACGATGCCTATTCTGCCGTTGCCGCGTTACTGGCAATGTTCACAACACAAAAGAAGAAAAAAGGATGGGAATTCCCGCATAGTATTTCCCGGAAAGCTTCTATAGGCAGAAAAGTCTACATAGGGGCGCACAGTTATATCGGGAAACGCGCACGCATAGGGAACGGAGCACAGATTTATCCCCAGGTGTTTATTGGAGATAATGTCCGCATTGGCGCGGGCACTGTTCTTTATCCCGGAGTCAAAGTTTACGACGATTGTATAATTGGTGATAATTGTATCATACACGCCAATGCCGTTATAGGATCTGACGGATTCGGTTTCGCTCCCACATCCGATGGCACGTATCGCAAGATCCCTCAAACAGGGAATGTCATTATTGAAGACAATGTGGAGATCGGGGCCAACACCGTGATAGACAGAGCTACTATGGGCTCTACAATTATTCGCAGAGGGGTCAAGCTGGACAACCTGATCCAGATAGCCCATAATGTGGAGGTAGGTGAAAACACTGTAATGGCAGCCCAAAGCGGCATAGCCGGTTCCACACATCTGGGGCCCAATTGCATGATTGGAGGTCAGGCCGGGATCGTGGGACATTTGCGAATACCTGCCCGTACGCAGTTAGGCGCACAAACCGGTGTCATAGGTCCTGTAAAAGAAGAGGGTAGTATCTTGTTAGGGATGCCGGCCATTGATCACAAAATCTTTATGAGAGCGTATGCCCGCTTCAAAAGATCAGGAATGAAAAATTAAATGAAACAAAAGACAGTTCTCAGTGATATTGAAATAAACGGTATTGGTTTACATACGGGGAATAAGACAGCCATCAGGATATGTCCCGCTCCGGAAGGGTACGGGATTCGTTTTCAGCGTATGGATATCCCGCAGCAGCCTGTTTTAGAAGCAGTGGCGGATTTTGTGGTTACAACTAACAGAAGTACGGTTTTGTCAAAAGATGATGTAACTGTAGGAACAACCGAACATCTCTTGTCTGCTTTCTTTGGCATGGGGATTGACAATGTGCTTGTGCAAATGTGGGGTGGAGAAATTCCAATTCTGGATGGAAGCGCATTGCCTTTTGCCCGTTTTATAAAGGAAACGGGCGTTTTAACTCAGCAAGCCGAAAGAGAATATATAACAATATCAGAACCAATTGTATTCAATGAAAAAAAATCTGGGACAGTTATAGAAATCCATCCATCAGAGAAGTTAACAGTGGAAGTTACCATTGATTTCAATTCCCGTATACTTGGCAAACAGGCTTTCAGTTATAATGAAGAAACGGATTATTACAGTGAGATCGCTGCCAGCAGAACTTTCGTTTTTTTAGATGAAATATTGTCCCTGTTCAAAAAAGGGCTGGTTAGAGGCGGGGATCTGGAAAATGCACTGGTTATCTCTGAAAAAGAGATCAACCCGGAGGACCTGCAGTTATTAAGGCAATTGTACAACAAACCGCAATTAAATATTCATAAGGGATATCTCAATGATTCCGGATTACGCTTCCCCGATGAATGTGCCCGTCATAAAACCATGGATCTTTTAGGTGATTTGATGTTGGCCGGAAAACGTGTTAAGGGCAGTATCCGCGCTTATAAACCGGGTCATGCTGCCAATGCGGCCGTTGCCGGATTGATAAGAAAACAAATGAAATAAAATGCTATGTCACAAAAACTGAATTTGATACATCCGAAAGCCGTTCTTGGTAAAAATGTAGAGGTAGGGCCGTTTACCACAATAGCGGAACATGTCAGGATAGGCCAGGGAACACAAATAGGGCCAAATGTCACCATCATGGACTATGTAACCATAGGCGATAACTGCAGGATTTTCCCCGGGGCTGTGATAGGCGCGGTCCCACAGGATCTGAAATTTTCCGGTGAGATATCTTACGTGGAAATCGGGAACAACGTTACTATCAGAGAATACGCTACCATAAACCGGGGAACAGCCGCCAGTCATGTAGGAGTTACAAGAATTGATGACAATTGTCTGATAATGAGCTATGTGCATATCGCCCATGATTGTCAGGTGAAACAGAATGTGATCCTGACTTCTTACGTCGGTTTGGCCGGAGAAACGCATGTGGATGAATATGCCATTATAGGCGGGGCATCCGCGGCTCATCAGTTTACACGTATTGGAACGCATGCTATGATATCGGGCGGATCCATGATCGGAAAAGATGTGCCTCCTTATGTGCTTGCGGGAAGACGTCCGCTATGTTACGGGGGAATAAACGTAATAGGCCTGCGCCGAAGAGGTTTTACTTCCGAACAGATTGAAAGGATTCATGATGTCTACCGGATCATATACCAGATAGGATTGAATATCAGCGACGCATGCCGAAAAGTGGAAGAAGTGCTGGATCCTTCTGAAGAAAGGGATGCCATTCTTTCTTTCATCCGGGCTTCAAACCGCGGAATCATTCCCAGTAAGACAAAGTATATGGAAGAAGAATAACGTGAAAGCCTTCTTTACAACCGCATACTGGCCGCCGATCGCCTGTTTCTCAGTTTTTAAGGGGACAGGGGAATGGGTTCTGGAACAACACGAAAACTATCAGAAACAGACGTTGAGGAATCGCTGCTCCATATGTGGTGCCAACGGTCCCCAATGGCTGATCATACCCGTAATTCGCAAACACGGGATGAAAACGCCCATTCGTGAAGTAATGCTTGATATGTCAAAAGACTGGCAGCGGATACATCGGCTGGCTATAGAATCCGCATACAGATCTTCTCCCTATTATGAGTTTTACCGTGAAGAGATTTTGCCGTTTTACCGGCTGGAAGAACCGTTATCGCTGTTTGAATACAACACGGCCATTCTGAAATGGTGTCTGGAAACACTGGACTGTAATATAAAGGTAACATTTACCGATTCCTACATATCCGGTTACCGGGATCATGATTATCGCAAAACCGGACCAGTCTACGAGCCTGTTCCGTATTATCAGGTCTTTGCCCGGAAACACGCTTTTATTCCCGGCCAAAGCATACTTGATCTTATCATGAATGAAGGCCCTGAATCCTGGAAAGCCTTAGAAACGAAGCCCTACGGTAAATAATACTCGTAGTCGGGACAATGTGTTTTGTCCGTGGATCTGGTCATCTCCCGTGTCATAAAGTGAGAAACCTTCTGTTTCTCCCAAACGGTATGAAACTCCCATATCTGCAAAGAACTGATTCGCACGGAATCCCAAACCGCCCGAGGCTATGTGAGTCGGTTGAAAACTGCGTTCCGGAGAACCGTAATAACTGTACCCGCCTCTTATTGCCATTTGTGCTATACGGATCTCCAGCCCGGCACGGAAATTATTGGCAAAAAGGAAACGTGTGCTTTCAGATCCGTAACGGATGAGTTCATTTTCATCTTCAAAAGCCCATCTGTCGTTGCGTGTAGCCAGTTTCATGCTTGTGTAATCAACGCCTTCGTAATCTAAGCTGATCAGTCCGAATGTCCCGAATGTATAGGAAAGTCCTGCGTTAAAACGCCAAGGGGTACGCACCTTGTATGAAAAGACTCCCACTGGGCTGCTGGAAGACTGATTCCCGGCCAAAAACTCGGCAGTCATGTATTCCTGCCAATCGTCGGTCAGGGAGGTCCAGGTAGGTGAGGTAACACTGGCCCCAAGCCGCATGTTTTTAAAAGGAATGGCTATGATCCCGAATTTCATGTTGAAGCCAATACCTGTAGTGACCTGGTCGTATGAATGAGAAAAGGATGAAAATCCGGTTTCAAAATGCTCGGGATTCTGTGATGTTTCAGTAAATTTTTCGTAAGTCCGGTAAAAAATATTCCGAAAATTGAGACTGTATGCGGCAAAGAAACGGTTCCCGATATTTGCTCCCATATTCAGGAGGTATTCTCCCATACTTCCCGTTGATTCTTTAACAAAACGTTGATCAAGAGGACCGCCTACAACAATCATTTCTCCGTCCAGATTTTCCGTGGCACCTATATATTGGTCCGTAGTTCCGGGAAGAGGATCAAGCAGGTATGTGTCCCAGGCAAGGATGGACCGCCATGCCGCATTGGAATCATAGTATGGATTGTAGTCGTCTCCGGATTCAAGATCTGTATATGGAATCCCGTCAGTCATGGTTGCTACGGGAGACAGCCAGCTGGTTACCGCATCGTTCATGCGAACGGAGGTGCGTTGTGTAAAATCCTGGACTTTGTTATAACCTGCTGCGAAGGAAAGGGAGATCAATCCGGTGCTGTTTGACAGGTCCAGTGTTCCGACATACCCTACATTTGATATGCCCCCCCGGGTATAACGATCATCGGTTTGCTGACCAAAATAACTGACCCGGGAAAACTGTGTGGAGAGGGATGGGGTAAAGGTAATCTCTGAGTAAGGATAAACGGCAGATGCTGCAGGATTGAGCATAATGGATCCGAAATCACCTCCCAGCGCAGTTACGGCGTTACCCAAAGCCATGGAACGAGCCGTACCCTGGTAATTCAGATGTGAATAACGGAGAGCATCCCAGGCATTTTGGCCGGAAAGGGCAATAGGGAAAACCAAAGCGATCAAAATCAGATACTTTTTCATTTTTTAAGGGATCAAATATGTAATTTATTTATACGGATCATCTGCGGTATGAACCGCCGCTTGATCCGGAACGGGAAACACTTCCGCCACCACCTGAACTTCCACCGGAAGAACGCGTGGAGCCCGAACCAAATGAGCTTCCCGTGCTTCTGCTGCCGGAAGAATAAGAAGAGGAAGAACTGCTCCTGTTATAGGAACGTGTCTGGGTGCTTACATTGGAACGGCTGCCCGAACTGGTTCCGTAAGAACGTGTTACGCGTGAACTTCCGGAATTATTGTTGATCCTTGCAGAACCTGTCTGATCACCCCTGTAAAAACTGCGGCTGTTCCCCGGGTTGATGGTAGACGATGTGGAGGAGGAACGGTTGTTGTCCCTGTTGTTTTGTGACAGGTTGGTAGATCTGCGGTAAAACGTGTTTCCTGTGGTTTGTTCGGAACGGGACCTGGTGTTGGTTGACGGATCCCTGTATACAGCTTCCGAATTGGTTGTTCCGGTCACCCTTCTGTAGTTTGTGGTTCCGCGTTCTGTAACCGGGTTCTTCACATCATCTGTTACCGGTGTCCTTGTAGTGCGTCCTCCGGAGATCTGATCAATCTGCGGATTTGCCCTTCTGTAGGAACCGCCGGAACGTGTGGAATTTGAAGCCACCATATTATTCGGTTCCACCCTCCTGAGATTGTCCCTGCGGTTATCCCTGTAAGGAGAATCATTGTCATAACGGTTGTGGGATCCGTAACCGCTATGATGATAGTATGGATATCCGTAATAATAGGTGTAACCGGGTCCATACCACATGGACGAATAGGTCCAGGCCGGATAATACCAGTCATTGTACCACCAGTCGTAGTACCAGAAATCATTATAGAAGGAATGTGGATACCAGTACCATTGGGTCCAGTAAGCATAGGGTCTGTACCAGCGCCACGGTCTGTGCCAGGGGCTGTACCAGGATGACATGTAATAGGGGTCCGACCACATGTAGTCGTAGCCGAAATCCATGTTGATGGTCAGGCAGAAATCCTGATCTTCGTCATCGAACAGTTGAAGCTTACGCGCATAAGTGTCGTTGTTCTGGTTGGCGATTAAATATGTCGTTCCCGGCTCAACGTCAATATTGACTACACCGTCCGGATTGGTATAAACCGTTTCCACTCTTGCTCCTTCCTTCTGCGCCTGCTCAATGGTTTGGTTTATCAGTTCGTCGGCTTCTTCTGCCGTGGCAAGCAGGTGTACCCGGGCGGTTACGTCCGGTCTGAAGTAGGTAGCATCATCATACCTGGAGGACGCTACTTGATAGCCCGAGCCGCAAGAAACAGCCAGTAGTCCGGCGACCGGCAACAATAGGATAAAAAACTTTTTCATTTTGCACCTCCTGTTTATATTTAAAGCAAATTGTGTACTTTTGCACCAAATATATTAAAAATAAAGGAAAAAAACAATTTTTTCAGCGTTGTTTTCTACAAAAAATAACAACAAATATTGTACCAGTAAACAAACGTATATGGCAAAAGAGATAACGAACAGGGAGGAAAATTATTCTGAATGGTATAACAATCTGGTAATAAAGGCGGAACTGGCTGAAAATTCAGCGGTCAGGGGATGTATGGTGATCAAACCTTACGGTTATGCCATATGGGAAAAAATGCAGGCGGAATTGGACCGGAGGTTTAAGGAAACCGGCCATGTTAACGCCTATTTTCCTTTATTTATTCCCAAATCGTTTTTAAGCAGGGAAGCCGAACATGTGGAAGGTTTTGCCAAAGAGTGTGCTGTGGTTACGCATCACCGACTGATGGCAGACCCCGGAGGGAAAGGCCTGATTGTGGATCCCGATGCAAAATTGGAAGAAGAACTTATTGTTCGTCCCACCAGCGAAACAATTATATGGAATACCTACCGTAATTGGATCAAATCTTACCGCGATCTTCCCATTCTTTGTAATCAATGGGCCAATGTGGTAAGGTGGGAAATGAGAACCAGGTTATTTCTGCGAACCACGGAGTTTTTGTGGCAGGAAGGGCATACGGCACATGCCACCGCTCAGGAAGCCATGGAAGAAACCCGTCGCATGGTGAACGTTTATGCTTCTTTTGCCAAAGAAGTAATGTCCCTGCCCGTCTGGACAGGTCCGAAAACGGCTTCCGAACGTTTTGCCGGGGCTGTTGAAACACTTTGTATAGAAGCTTTGATGCAGGACGGAAAAGCCCTGCAAGCCGGTACGTCTCATTTCCTGGGACAGAATTTTGCCAAAGCGTTTGATGTTCAGTTTGCCAACAAGGAAGGAAAACTGGATTACGTATGGGCCACTTCATGGGGCGTTTCCACACGGTTGATGGGAGCTCTTATCATGGCTCATTCAGACAATAACGGGCTGGTGTTGCCTCCCAGACTGGCACCCGTTCAGGTTGTCCTTGTTCCCATATATAAAGGAGAGGAAGAAATGGGGGCAATTTGTGCACACCTGGAAAACCTGAAAGTCCGTCTTCAGGAGAGAGGGCTGAGCGTAAAGCTGGATGACAGGGACAATGTCCGCTCCGGTTTTAAATTTTCCGAATGGGAACTGAAAGGGGTTCCCGTAAGGATTGCGGTAGGTCCCAGGGATATGCAAAACAATACTGTTGAGGTGGCTCGCAGGGACACCATGCAGAAACAGCTCCTGCCACTGGAAGGAATAGAAGATGCCATAAAAGGATTATTGGATGAGATCCAGGAAAACATTTACCGGAAAGCCCTTGATTTCAGAAACAAGAACACTTTTGAGATAAATAGTTACGAAGAATTCCGGGAACGTATAGAAGGCGGAGGGTTTTTCCTCTGCCACTGGGACGGAACCGCAGAAACGGAAGCAAAGATCAAAGAAGAAACCAAAGCTACCATACGACTGATACCCGAAAGGGAAGACCCCAAACCCGGAATATGTATGTACAGTGGAAAACCCTCGGCGCAAAGAGTCGTATTTGCCAGGGCCTATTAAACAATAAATCATGACAAATTCAGAAACGCGTCCTGCAAGACAGCAGATCATTAAAGGATTGAACGAAAAATCCCAGTTGAAAAACAAAGTTTACCTGCAAACACTTGAGGTATTCAACCTGACTAAGGAAGTGTTGCACGAAATGAGCAACGACATCAACGAGCTTCTGGAAGACGGGGAAAACCGCCGTGTACGTTTCGAATACAGGGACCGCGGAAAATTTGAGGCCGAGCTGAAATTTGCAGATGACATTTTGCTGTTCAGCATGCATACCGATATTTTCCAGTTTGACAGGGATCACCCCGTTTGGAAGAACGAATACGCAAAAAAGGAACCGTTTTCTACGTATTGCGGCGTTATTTCCGTATACAATTTTCTAACCGATTCGTTCAAATACAACCGTAAAGATGACCTGGGTTACCTGGTGGCCAGGATATTCATCAACAAGGACAAAAGTTACTTTACCGAAGGAAAGCGACAGCAAACACGAGATCTTGCTGCTTTCGGCAAACGAACGATAGATAAGAATGCTATTGTAAATGTGGTGGAAACGGCTGTTTTGTACAGTCTTTCATTTGACTTGCTGGCTCCTCCCTATGAAACTGTTGCCGTTGCCACTGTAGAACAAATGAATGCCAAAATTGACAGTTCCAAAATGCAGACAGGCAAACGCCTGGGATTTGCCTTTTGTGCCGATGATGTAAAAGCAGACCAGGAATAAGAAAAGTTCTATGAAGAGAATAGTATTGATCGCCGTGTCATTGTGTATGACATTGACGGTTGCCTTTGCACAGGAAACCGTAAGGGTGGATTCATTGGGTAAAGACAGTACGAAAATACCCACTTATGAAGAATTGACAAGGATGTATATCCGGCTGGCAGCCAAAGTGGATTCAGCCCGGCAGCGGGCCATTGAAGATTCCATTCTTATTGCACAATTCATAGAGCAAAGCCGCAAAGAGGCGCTGGCCAATATGCCGGCTCCCAAAAAACCTACTTTTTGGACAAATTCCGTATTGTCACAACTGAACTTTTCCCAGACTTCACTGACAAACTGGGCAGCGGGGGGAAACAGCTCCATTGCCCTGGGAGGATATATTGATGCCAAAGCCAATTACGACAAAAACAACATTAAGTTTCAGAACCGCTTCCAGATAGGCTACGGATTTGTAAAAATGTTCGGGGATATTCTTAAAAAAACGGATGACAGGGTGACCCTGGATTCCAAATTCGGATACAAAGCAACGGAAAAACTTTATTTTTCAGCTGCATTGGGAATAAAGACCCAGATGGCTAAAGGTTATAAATACACTAATACGGACACTACATTGGTGTCTCAGTTTGCAGCTCCTTTGTATACCACTTTGGCGCTGGGTATGGATTACCAGCCGTTTCCCTGGTTATCCATGACCTTCGCTCCGTTAACGGGAGGAATTGTTGTAGTCCGGGTGCCTGAATTGCGCGAGAATTACGGTAATAAACCAGATGAAAGTGTTCGCATGGAGTTCGGGGCCCAGTTGAAAGTTAAAATGGATAAAGAAGTATTTAAAAACGTCAAAGTGGATTCTGAATTGACGCTTTTTTCCGATTATCTGAACAAACCCCAGAACATTCAGGTCTTCTGGGATCTTTCCGTTTCCATGCAGGTTAACAAATTCATGAGTGCCAACATCCGCACCAACCTGATTTACGATGACAATATACAAATTGCCGATAAAGACGGGAACAAAGCGCCCAGGGTACAGTTCAGGGAAGTGCTTTCCATAGGGCTTTCCTATACCATATCCAATAAATAGGAAAAATATGGTCGAGCGTGCATTTTATGCAGCGGTTAAACGATTGATGACGGATCCCATTGACGGCCTGCTAATGGCTGTCAGCGGGGGTGTGGATTCCATGGTTATGGCACATTTGTTATTACGCTGGATTGAAACGCCGGAAGGAAGCCGGATCTGTTCCCGGACGGCGATTGCACATATGAATTTTTCGCTCAGGGGAGAAGAAAGTGACAAGGATAGTGGTTTTGTGGAATCATGGGCAAAAAAAAATCATATTCCTTTTTTCAGAAAAACGGTCCTTACAAAAGAGTATGCTTGCAAAAAGGGAATTTCCCTGGAAATGGCTGCCAGAGAGCTTCGTTATCAATGGTTTGAAGAATTATCTAATAAAGAAGGATTCTCGCATACAGCTATAGCCCACAATGCCAACGACAGGGCCGAAACCCTGTTACTTAATCTTATCAGGGGAACAGGAGTCAGGGGTTTGTGCAGTATGAGGGAAAAGAACGGGAATGTAATCAGGCCGCTGCTGGACGTACCACGTTCACTGATAGAAGAATATGCAAGAGGACACAACATCCCGTACAGAACGGATTCCACCAACCTGCAAACGGATTTTGCCCGGAATAAAATTCGGCATCTGGTGATGCCTGTTTTGGAAGAGATCAGTCCCAATATTGTTCCAAGGTTTGGGAAAAATGCAGAAAATTTTCTACAGGCACAGCAAGTGCTTGACGCCTATGTCACGGAAAAACGTGAATTTTGTCAATCCGAAAGAGGGTTTTCTATACCTGCCCTTTTGAACCAGGAACATATGGATTTTCTGCTTCATGAATTCCTTGCTCCGTACGGGTTCAACCCGGCCCAGACAGAAGCCATATCTGCTGCCATGGAAGGGCAGAGCGGAAAGCGTTTTGTTTCCGGATCACATATTGTCTGGATAGATCGGGACGAACTGGTGATTCGTGACCTTCTGGAGAACGCTGTATCTGTGGATGTAACCGTACAACAAATTGACCGTACACCCGGATTTGTCATCCCTGAAGATGCCAAAACGGCTGCCCTGGATGGTGACAAGCTGGGCTATCCCCTGAAAATACGGAAATGGAAACCCGGGGACAAATTTATGCCCCTGGGGATGAACTGTTTAAAAAAAATCAGTGATTTCCTAACCGATTTGAAAATCCCCCTGTACCAGAAACAGCATGTTCATCTGTTGTGTTCAGGGCAGGACATTGTATGGGTCATCGGATACCGGATAGACAACCGTTACAGGGTAACGCCTGATACTACCACGATAATGCTTGTTCATCAAAAGGCAAACGGGCCTGAATCCCCCGTTCGCCAAGAAGATCCCGAATTTGATTTTGAATGATTGTTTGCGGGTCTGCCATTACTTTTCGTCCGGACATATTGATCAAATCCATGATTCTGAAGGGTTTCGGGAAAACGACCAACCGATAGTCCGTAATACCTGCTTCCAAAGCGGCATTCCTGATAGCATCGGCAAGACCTCCTTTTTGATCCGCCAGACCGTTGGCAATTGCATCCGTTCCTGACCAGATCCTTCCGTCTGCCAAACCTGCTACCGTCTGTCTGTCCATAGCCCTGTTGAGGGAAACGACATCCAGAAAGCGGTTGTATGTGGTTTCCACCTGTTTCCCTATTATTTCCAGTTCCCGTTCGCTTTTACTGTGGTAATAGGAATCAAAGTGACTGAAAGGATGTGTGTCTACCGTTTCGTTCCGGATATTCAATAATTCGTTCATGGTCTTTTCACCGTTGAAAGAAATGCTATACACTCCAATAGAACCGGTCAATGTTGAGGGATTGACATAGATCTCGTCTGCTGCACTGGCTATCCAGTACCCCCCCGAAGCTCCCATGTCTCCTATGGATACGACAACCGGCTTAATTTCTCTTGTCAATTGAAGTTCCCTTGCGATGATAGCAGATGCCAGGGGGTCTCCACCCGGACTTTCAACACGTACAACAACGGCTTTAACGGTAGAATCATTGCGGTATTTTCTCAACTGATCCGCAAAAGTTTCCGCGAAAACCTGTCCTGATCCTTTCCCCAGGGCAATATCTCCCGTAGCGTAGACAAGCGCTATCTTTTCTCTTGGGAATTTATTCGTACTAAGCTGCAAGTGTTGTATATAATCCTGAAGACCGACTTTCGGAATCCTGTTTTCAGGCAGGCCATCGTAAACAGAACTTAAATAGGATATCAGCTCATCCCGCAACCATAGCTCATCTGCCAGTCCTGTTTCCACGGCTTGTGTGGCCTCGGTCAAAAAAGACAAATTACAAATACGATCAATAGTGCCGTCTTCCAGATGACGTGCGCGGTCCATCTCAGATGCCCAGTGTCCCCATGCAGATTGCAGGTATTCTTTCAATTGCGTTCTTTCGGGATCGCTCATCCGCGATGCGACAAAAGGTTCGCCTCCGCTTTTGAAATTTCCGTGTCTTATTACCTGGGCCTCCAACCCCAGCCGGTCGAACAGGTCTTTGTAATAATTGACATTGACACTAAACCCTTGCAATGTTATTCCGCCTTCGGGATTTAAAACGATCTTATCGGCTGCAGTAGCCAGGTAATATGCTTGCTGTGAATAAAAATCCGCGTAGCTGATAACCGGTTTTCCGCTTTGACGGAAGGTTAACAATGCATTCCGGATCTCTTCAATATGAGACATTTGGGCATTCAGGTATTGCGGTTCCAGACAGATCATCCTGATGGCCGGGTCCTGTGCTGCCGTTTCTATGGCGTGGACGATATCCAAAAAGCCCGTTCCTCCCTGTACGGCATTCCATTGAAAAGGCAAAAACCCGAATGAAGGAAGTTCGGAATCCTGCGTTGCAATTCCTTTGTCAAAATTGACAACCAACACCGACTTGTCCGGAACACGCGCCGTCGTACCGCCCAGTCCGGCTTGCAGCAAACTGGTGACGGATCCCAAAATCAGGAAGAACCCGCATATCAGAACAAGAGCCGTTCCCAATACTACTGCCGCAAAAATCTTAAAAAAATCTTTCATACCTGTATGATTATTTATTATACAAAAGTAACGATTATCTTTGCATGCGGTTATGTTAAAAACGGTACATACTTTTTTCTGTATCTTTATGATAGGTACGTTCCTTACCGGATCTGCCGGTTTGTCCGTACATCGTTGTCTGCATGACGGTTCTGTCAATCTCCTTCTGTTTTCCGGAGCGTCGTCCTGCAGGGATATCCACGGAAACGAAAAAGAATGCCATACAGGATGCAGCGAAAAACATGATGAAAATTGTTGCAGTACAAGGGTTTTCATGGTGGATGATCCTGTCATGTCTGTTCAGGACCTCTTAAGTGAGGGATTTCCTGACATTCCGGTACAGGAATTGTTTATTATTGAAGGCATGACCGCTGATTTGCTGGCATTAAGTTCTTTATTACCTGTAGTTTCTTTACTCAAACCGCCTTTGGATAATTCTGTGTTTCCGGGGGCGCTCCTTGTTCCATTGCGTTTATAATGATTTGTTTTACAGCACGTAAAACAATTTTAATCATTATTATAAACGCAATTAACAATGAAATACATATACCTACTTATAATTTTCACGTTACCTGTGTGTCTTCACGCACAAACCTACCGTGGGAAAGTAATTATTGCCGGTGAGAACGGGCGCGCGGAAGCTGCCGCCGGAGCGGCTGTATACTGGATCCCGTCTGTTCAGGGAGACCCGGTGGAAAGCCTGGTTTATACCAATGAGGAAGGCCGTTTCAGCATCCCTGTACAAAAAGGTTCTTCCGGAATGATCGCTGCTTCCTTTATGGGATACATTCCCGATACGCTACAGGTGGGGATGGGAGACCGTGATCTGGAATTTATTTTGGCCGAGTCTTCCGGTACGCTGGACGAAGTGCAGGTGACCGGTCGGCGCCGGGGCAATTATATTTCCAACCTTTCTTCCGTGAAAACCGAGGTAATCACCGCCGCAGGCCTGTGCAAAATGGCGTGTTGCAATCTTGCCGAGAGTTTTGAAAACTCGGCGAGTGTCTCCGTGGGGTATTCAGATGCGGTCATCGGAGCGCGGCAAATACGCCTGTTGGGACTTAGCGGGAATTACACCCAGATGCTGGAAGAAAACCGTCCTGCCATGAGAGGGATCCAGGTCCCTTTCGGCCTTGCCTTTGTGCCCGGCCAGTGGCTGGAAAGCATCCAGATAGCCAAGGGAACGGGGTCTGTGGTTAACGGCTATGAAGCCATAACAGGCCAGATCAATATGGAATACCGCAAACCCACTGCACAAATGCCGCTGTTTGTCAACCTGTTTTTAAACAGCGCGTTGAGGACCGAGGCCAATGTTGTGTCATCGCTTCAGTTGAACGATCAATGGAGTACGGTCATCCTGGCACACGGTTCGGCTGATCTGATGCAACACGATGCTAACGAAGACGGGTTTCTGGATGAACCGCTGACCAGTCGTTATTCGCTGGCTAACAGATGGTTGTATGCCCCTGCGTCCGGGGTGCAGCTCCGTTTTGGATTCCGTGGGGTGTATGAAGACAGAAAAGGAGGACAGAAAGACAACCAGTGGGTGCTTCCCGGGGAAAGCCGGGAGAATATCCTGTGGGGATCGCGTATCCTGAACAAGGGGATCAATGCTTATGCAAAGTTGGGGATTCCATTGATGAAACACGACCATGAGCACGAACATGCTCATGAACATGTGAACGAGTCTGCACATGAGGAAGAACATCATGAAGATCATGCCATGGAAGGTATGCATCAGGATGAGCATGATCATGAAGCTGAAGCTGCAACGGAAGATGATAATCACGTGGACCCGAATATTGCACTGGTGCTGGATTACAACCTGCACGGCCAGGACGCCTACTTTGGGTTGAAAGACTTCAATGCGTTGCAACAAGACGTTTTTGCCAATGCCGTTTTTATGTCCAGCCTGGGGGAATCTCATAAAATCACGATGGGTGTGAGTGCCCTGTGGGAACGTCTTGACCAGGTTCTTGTGGACAGATGGCCGGCAGGCGGGGAGGAATCATTTGATCTGGGCCGCAATGAAGACATTTATGGCGTTTATGGCGAATACACGTTGCATTGGGAAGACAAACTGGTTTTAATAGCCGGTGCCCGGGCCGATTACAATACCCTTTACGGATGGTTGTTTACTCCGGGTGTCAATCTACGTTATAATTTTATGGAAGAACTGGTATTCAGAGCTACTGCCGGCAGGGGGTTCCGTACGCCAAACAGCATAACGGACAATATTGGTGTCTTGTCAACAGGACGCAGGATCCTGTTTGAGGGAACTCCCGGACCGGAAGAAGCCTGGACATACGGGTTGAATCTGACCCTGGGTTTGCCGTTCGGTCGGGAAGGATCTTCTACCCTGAGCTTGGAATATTTCCGCACCGATTTTGTCAACCAGTTGATAGCAGACCAGGAATTCCTTTCTTACGCCCCGGTCCCGTCCATCCTGTTTTACAACCTGGAAGGCCGGTCTTTCACCAATACGTGGCAGGCGGATTTTACTACCGAACCGTTCGACGGTTTTTCTGTGCTGGCTACTTTCCGCTACAACGATTCCAAAGTAAATATGAAAGGTCAGGGACTGAGGGACCGTCCCCTGACCAGCAAGTTCAAGGGAGTGCTAAACCTGCAATATACGACGCCTGCGGATTCCTGGGTGTTTGATGTTACGGCACAATTGAACGGCCCGGCAAGAATTCCCGCATTTGCAGCCGGAGGGGAAGATCATTATTCACCGGTATTTCCCATGTTCTTCGCACAGATCACCAGGAAATTCAACAAAGTGGAACTGTATGCCGGAGGGGAAAATCTTTTGAATTACCGACAGCCCGATCCCATCATATCGGCCGATGATCCCTTTTCCGGAAATTTCAATGCCTCAATTATCTGGGGTCCCCTGATGGGTATAAGGATCTATGCCGGAATGCGTCTTACGTTGTTCAGGTAAGTACTATTATGGATATATTTGTATCCGGTACTAACTAAATAAGGATTATGTTACGTTCATTTATTATCATGTTGGTTTGCCTTTTCAATATGCAAACCCTGACAGCCCAGGAATCCGGTGTGTGGATACGCATCAATCAACTGGGGTATTTACCCGGGGATATCAAGGTTGCTGTAATGATTTCAAAGGAAGAAACAAACCCGGGATCTTTCAGGGTGTTGGACGTCAAAACAGGCGAATGTGTTTTTTCCGGGTCCGTGAAAGACGGATCTCTTGTGAAGGTTCCTGCACAAAAATGGGCTATGGCATCGGCCTTTCGTTTGAATTTTTCAGCCCTGGAAGATGAGGGCGGATACAGGATCGTTATGGACATTCCTGGAAAGGGCACCGTGGAATCTCCTGATTTTCGCATAGGTACGGAAGTCTATGACAGGTCGGCCGATTTTTTATTGAACTATATGAGGCAACAGCGGTGCGGATACAACCCTTTTCTGGACGCTCACTGTCATCAGAATGACGGGTACATAGTCTTACATCCCGAACGTTCCGGAGAAAAAATAGATGTAACCGGAGGCTGGCACGATGCCACCGATTACCTGCAATACCTTACCACCAGTGCCAATGCCACTTTCCAAATGATGTTCGCTTACACACAGGCGGAAGACAAAACCGTATTCGGAGACCGGTATGATGACAGAGGGCGGCCGGGAGCCAACGGGATTCCCGATATCCTGGACGAGATACGCTGGGGCCTGGAATGGCTCTTGAAAATGAACCCGGAAGACAAGGTGATGTTCAACCAGATAGCCGATGACCGGGATCATGTTGGGTTCAGGCTTCCGGTGAACGATAAGGCTGATTACGGCTGGGGTCCCGACGGGGGCCGTCCGGTGTATTTTATTACCGGGGAAAGGCAGGGTCTGGCAGAACACATCAATAGGACAACCGGCGTAGCCTCCTCGGCAGGAAAATTTGCCTCGGCTTTTGCTCTCGGGGCGGAATTGTTCAAGGACCCGGATCCCGCCTTTGCTTCCAAAATGAAGGCAAAAGCGTTGCCGGCCTATGTATTTGCGGAAGAGAAACCCGGGAATACCCAGACGTGTTGCGTGGTTTCTCCGTATTTTTACGAAGAAGACAATTATGTGGATGACGTTCAATTGGCGGCGGCTGTTTTCCATCACCTGGGAGAAGGGGAGGAATGGCTGGAAAAAGCCGATTACTGGGGACAACTGGAAGAAGTGACTCCGTGGATGGAACTGGGAAGGGCCCGGCATTATCAGTTCTATCCTTTTGTAAATCTGGGCCATTATTATTTGGCTTCTTCGGACACGCCTATAGCGGATAAATATACGGAATACATGCGGTGGGGACTGGAGCATATCAGGCAAAGAAGTACTGACTGTGCTTTTATGAACGGGATCCCGTATATGTGGTGTTCCAACAACCTGCTGGCAGCCGCTATAACTCAGGCAGACCTTTATTACAAAATTACCGGAGACACCACATACCGTGAAATGGAAGCTTCACTGCGTGACTGGCTATTTGGATGCAATCCATGGGGCACTTCCATGATCGTGGATTATCCCAAAGGCTCGGATTACCCGGAACGGCCTCACTCTTCCTATTTGGTAACTATAGGGAAAAGCACTCCGGGAGGGCTGGTTGACGGACCGTTATTGAGAGAACGGCATACGGCACACGGTGAATACCTTTCCATGGCAGACGGGAAGGATCCTTATGCTCCTTTTAATCAGGGTGTTGCTTTGTATCATGACGAGATATGGGATTACGCGACCAACGAACCCACCATGGACGGAACGGCTTCGCTGAGCTATTACTTGTCCCAAAGAGAGATCAGGGGCCGGAAAGAAGCAGCCCTGCTGCATACGGAAAAAAACAAACCGATATTGGAGCGTGACGAAAGGGGAGGAATCATCAGGATCAATCCCGGGTCCCGGACAATTTACCTGACCTTTACGGCAGACGAGCGTTTTGAAGGAGGACAGACTGTCCTGGAGACATTGCAGAAGCACGGGATAAAAGCATCTTTCTTTTTGACAGGAAACTGTTTACGCGATCCGCAATGGAAAGATCTGGTCCGTGACATAATACGTCGGGGACATTACGTGGGACCTCACGGAGACAGGCATCTGCTGTATGCTCCCTGGGAAGGGGATATTGAAAAATCACTGGTTTCGGTGGACAGTCTGCGCAGGGACATAGCCGACAATATGAAAGAACTTTCTGATGCGGGTGTGGATTTGCCTGAGGTCAGTTGGTTTATGCCGTCTTATGAGCATTTCAATACGGAAACGGTGCGTGTGGCAGCTTCCATGGGACTGGAATTGCTCCACCTGACTCCAGGCATTCTGACACGTGCTGACTATACCACACCGGATATGCCTTCTTACAGAAGTTCCCGTGACTTGTTGAAGCAGCTTTATGAATTTGAAAAGAAAAACGGGTTGTATGGAGCCGTATTGCTGATACATCCCGGAACGGAACCTGCCAGAACGGATAAGCTGTACGACAATCTGGACGGCATGATAAGGCGCCTGGAGAGGAAGGGATACGTTTTTGAACGCTTGCCCTGACACTGCCAAACGGGCTTTTTTATTTATCTTTGCCGCGTCAAAAAAATAAGATCCGGTTTATGTACAAAATTTTAAAAAAACGCATCCTGGCACCTGATATCTGCCTGATGGAAGTGTCGGCTCCCCGTGTGGCATCCAGTGCCCAACCGGGACAATTCATAATAGTCCGTGTTGGCGAAAAAGGGGAAAGGGTTCCTTTGACCATTTGTGATTACGATCCCCAGGCAGGGTCGGTAACCATTGTAACCCAGCGCGTGGGAGCATCTTCACGTAAAATATATGCCCTGGAAGAAGGAGATTCTTTTTCCGATTTTGTAGGGCCTTTGGGGTTGCCTTCCGAATTTATTCATGAAAAAGAGGAGAGTTTGCGGAGCAAAAAATATTTATTTGTGGCCGGAGGGCTTGGAACAGCTCCCGTTTATCCGCAGGTGAAATACCTGCACCAAAAAGGAGTGCACGTGGAAGTGATCATCGGAGCCAAGACACGCGATCTGGTCATTATGGAAGAAGAGATGAAACAGGTAGCGGAAAAGGTGTATATCTGTACGGATGACGGTTCCTACGGTTTCAAGGGACTGGTGACTGCAAAACTTAAAGAATTGATGGACAGCGGCAGTACGTACGATCAGGCAGTGGCCATAGGGCCCATGATCATGATGAAATTCGTGACTTTGACGGCAAAAGAATACAACCTTCCGCTGATAGTCAGTCTGAATACATTGATGGTTGACGGAACGGGAATGTGCGGGGCCTGTCGCGTTACAGTGGGCGGAAAAACAAAATTTGCCTGTGTGGACGGACCTGAATTCGATGCCTACCAGGTAGATTTTGACGAGGCCATGAGAAGACAGACCATGTATAAACCCCAGGAAGCGGAAGCGGATCACAAATGCAAAATCGGATTGAAGAATGGATAAAAAGACAAGAGTACCGGTACGCGAGCAGGATCCCGCAATCAGAAGCAGGAATTTTGACGAAGTAAGTTTCGGATACGACCACAAGGAAGCTTTATTGGAAGCGGATCGTTGCGTTCAGTGCAAGAATCCCCGATGTGTGGCTGCCTGTCCGGTCAATATTCAGATACCGCAATTCATAAAAGCCGTTCTTGACGGAGATATGCCCGGGGCGACGTCCATTATTGGGAAAGATTCTTCCCTGCCGGCCGTTTGCGGACGCGTCTGCCCGCAGGAGTCTCAATGTGAAGGAGCCTGTATCATGGGCATCAAGCACGAACCGGTTGCCATAGGAAAATTGGAAAGATACGTGGCCGACTGGGCACGCAAGAACAAATACACACCGATTGAAGATATAAAACCCAACGGGAAGAAAGTGGCCGTAATCGGGTCCGGGCCGGCCGGACTGGCTTGTGCCACCGATTTGGCGAAAGCCGGTTGTGACGTAACTGTTTTTGAGGCGTTGCACAAGCCGGGAGGCGTTTTGGTATACGGGATCCCGGAATTCCGTTTGCCTAAGGAAGAAGTGGTAGACTATGAAATTGAGCAGGTTCGAAAACTCGGTGTCAAGATTGAATGCAACGTAGTTGTGGGACGTACCGTTACCATCGACCGACTGATGGACAACGAAGGGTTTCATGCCGTTTTCGTGGGATCGGGCGCCGGACTTCCCAAATTTATGGGCATTCCGGGCGAAAATTTGAACGGGGTCGTCTCGGCAAATGAATTCCTTACGCGAAGCAATTTGATGGGTGCCTATGCTCCCGATTCAGACACGCCCATCTACGTGGGCAGGAGTGTTGCGGTTGTCGGAGGCGGAAATGTGGCCATGGATGCCGCACGTACGGCTTTGCGACTGGGGGCGGAAGTGACGATCGTTTACAGGAGGACCGAGAAGGAAATGCCCGCACGTGTGGAAGAGGTCCATCATGCCCGGGAAGAAGGGGTAGCCTTTCAAATGCTGACCAATCCCGTGGCGGTGCTGGGCAATGAAAAAGGATGGGTGACCGGGCTCAAATGCATCCGCATGGAACTGGGCGAACCCGACGATAGCGGGCGTCGCAGGCCTGTGGAAATACCCGGGTCCGAGTTTGATATTCCGTGCGATGTGGCCATCATTGCGCTGGGAACATCGTCCAATCCCCTGATCGCCCGAACCACACCCGGGCTGGAGATCAACCGTCACAACGGGATCGTTGCCGATGAAAAAGGTGTAACCTCCCGTCCGGGAGTATTTGCCGGGGGAGACGTCGTTACCGGGGCCGCTACGGTCATTTTGGCAATGGGAGCCGGAAGGGAAGCGGCAAAATCAATTTTGGAATACCTGGGAGTCTGACCTCTTGTCGGATATCCCTTGAAGAAGATCCTATGCGGAAGGTATATTCTCCGGAATCTACCATCCATCCTATGTCGGGATTAAAGGAAGCCAAACTTTCCAGCGGTATGGCAATATGTATTTCCTGTGACTCTCCCGGTTCCAACTGCGAAGTGGCAAAAAAGCCTTTTAACTCCTGCACGGGTTTATCCAACCAACCCTCAGGGGCCGATACGTATACCTGAACCACTTCCCGACCGGCTCTTTTCCCGCTGTTTGTAACTTGACAGCTGACCACGACTTTTCCGTTTTCCAGATGAGCCAGGGCATTTGAATAACGGAAATCCGTATAGGAGAGCCCGTATCCGAATGGGTAGGCAACGTTTTTCCCGTTTTTGTCAAAATCCCTGTATCCCACGTATATTCCTTCCCGGTATTGGGTGAAATCTATATTGGGCCTGTCCGTTTCCGGTTGTGTTTGTTTTTTTCCTATGAAAGACAACCAGTTCACCGGAAAATCTATCAGGGGAAAATCCCGATCGGAAGCAAGGTCTTCCAGGTGCACCGGGATGGTAACGGGCAACTTCCCGGAAGGATTCACTTTTCCCGAAAGGATATCGGCCAGAGCCCTTCCGCCTTCCTGCCCCGGCATCCACGCCAGAATAATGGCATCCGGCTTCTCTGTCCAGGAGGCCGTTTCCACAATGCCTCCCACGTTCAGAACTACTATGACAGGTTTGCCCGCATCCCGGAAGGCCTTTGAAACATGATCAATCAGTTCCTTTTCGGTCGTTGTCAACAGGTAATCCCCTTCCATTTTCCGGTCCGAGAATTCACCCGTTCTGCGGCCCAGTGTGATCAGGGCGGCCTGGTTTTGTGCTACAGCCATGGCTATTGCTTCATTCCCCGGATGCATTTCTGCAGGCAATCCCTGACCCAGTATCCGTTGGGTAATGGATTTCCATTTTCTTTTGTATGCGCGGTTCACACTGTCTGTGTAGCTTTCGTAGCGTTTCATGATTTCCCGGTCAGGCACGTAGCCGGCTTCCTCCAGCCCTTGGGCAGGGGAAACGGTGTAAGCGGCATAGACTTCTCCGGATCCCACACCTCCGGCTACCAGTTTATAGGAGGAAACTCCAAACAGGGCGATCTTTTGTATGGAGTCTTTAAAAGGAAGGGCATCGCGGTTCTCCAGAAGAACCATCCCCCGAGCGGCAGCCTTGCGGGCTATGGCCGCGTTCTCTGTTTCTGTTAAGGACTGGTCTTGAGCCTGTTTTGTAAATGAAGGAGCATCCGACACCAATTCGAGGATGCGTCTGACAGACGTATTGAGTACCCATTCCGGCAAGGTTCCGTTTTTTACGGCTTTAATAATGGCGCGGCGTTGCCGGCGTTTACCCGGTTCCAGCAAATCGTTCCCGGCGCTTATCTGGGCCACGGCATCCTGTCCGCCAAACCAGTCGGTCATGACTACTCCGTCAAATTTCCATTCATAACGCAGGATATCCGTCAGCAGGTTCTTGTCTTCTGATGTGTAAATGCCGTTGATCCGGTTGTAGGAAGTCATGATGGTCTTGGGTGAAGACTCCTTTACCGCGATCTCAAAACCCCTGTAATATATTTCCCGCAACGTTCTCTCGTCTGCAATCACGTTGTTGTTGTTCCGGTTGGTTTCCTGGTTGTTGGCGGCAAAATGTTTCAGGCAAGCAGCGGTTCCGGTTTCCTGTATCCCCAGGACCATTGCCGAGGCCATTTTCCCGCTCAGCAGGGGGTCTTCCGAGTAGTATTCGAAATTTCTGCCGCAAAGCGGATGCCGGTGGATGTTCATGGCAGGTCCCAGGATCACATCGGCCCCGTGGCCCAACGCCTCGGTGCCCATAGCCTTTCCCACTTCCCTGACCAGTGATGTGTCCCAGGTGGAGGCCAGCAGGGAGGCTGAAGGAAACCAGGTGGTTGCCGTTGATCTCAGACGCAACCCGGCCGGTCCGTCAGAAAGTTCCAGGGCAGGTATTCCCAGGCGGGGGAGGGCCCGGATGATTCCGGCGGCTCCTATGGAAGATCCGGTCATGCCGCCTCCCACAACAAGAGATGCTTTCTCCTGAAGGGTCATGGCTTCAATAACCTGTTCCAAATTGTCTTGCTGTAGTTTTACGGTTTCGTATTGACCGCTGGCCTTTGGGGAGCATCCTCCCAGGAAAAGGCCGGTAAGGATAAGTATGGCTATCTGTTTCATAACCATAAATATCGGTCATTTTTTTTTATTGTACACAGTTTTCATGTATTTTTGCAGATACCAATCAATAGCAATATGGCACAAAAACCATCCATACCAAAAGGGACGCGTGATTTTAACCCGGAAGAAGCTTCCCGCCGGAATTACATATTTGATACCATACGCCGTGTGTTCAGGGAGTTCGGCTATGCTCCCATTGAAACCCCTGCAATGGAAAACCTGTCCACTTTGTTGGGAAAATACGGGGAGGAAGGGGATCGTTTGTTATTTAAAATCCTCAATTCCGGGGACAGTTTTGTCCCTTTGGCAGGAAAAGTTCCTGCAGATGCGTCCGACGTAGACTCCAATGCCTTATCGCTTAAGGTTTGTGAGAAAGGACTGCGTTACGATCTGACGGTTCCTTTTGCCCGTTTTGTGGTGCAGCATCAGAATGAACTGACATTTCCTTTCAAAAGGTATCAGATCCAGCCTGTGTGGCGGGCCGACAGACCCCAGAAAGGTCGGTACAGGGAATTTTTTCAGTGCGATGCCGATGTGATCGGATCGGATTCCCAATACAACGAATTCGAAATGGTCCAGTTGGTGGATTCCGTCTTCAGCCGTTTTGACATACGTGTGCTGTTGAAGATCAACAACCGCAAGGTGCTGGCCGGAATCGCAGAGGTGATGGGATACCCGGACAGGCTGATTGATATTACAGTAGCCATTGATAAATTTGAAAAGACCGGGTTGGAAGGAGTAAAAGAAGAACTTCTTGCAAAAGGTATCTCTGCCCGGGGTTTGTCTCAATTGGAGCCTCTGCTTTTGTTCAAAGGAATAAATACTTCCAAGATCGCATTTCTGAACCGGCTGTTCGAGGATGCCGGATCAGAGATCGGGTTGAAAGGCGTGGAAGAGCTGAAATGGCTGTTTTCCATGATAGAAAGTGTAGGTGTTGGATTGTCCGTGGAACTGGACCTGAGTCTGGCTCGAGGTCTGAATTATTATACGGGAGCCATTTTTGAGGTTAAAGCCATGGATTATTCCATTGGCAGCATATGCGGGGGCGGGAGGTATGATGATCTGACCGGTATATTCGGATTGAACAACATGTCCGGTGTGGGGATATCATTCGGCGCCGACAGGATATACGACGTGTTGCTGGGCCTGGACAAATTTCCTGAAACTGTAATGGATGCTCCCGGTATAGTCTTTTTCAATATGGGTAAGGAAGAAGCCGTTCAGGCGTTGCGTTATATTAACCATTTGCGTGCTGCAGGCATCTCCTGTGAATTGTATCCGGATGAAGTGAAGCTTAAGAAACAATTTGATTACGCCACCCGTCGCGGGGTTCATCATATTGCCATTATCGGGAGCCAGGAATTGCAAGACAATCGTGTAACCGTAAAAGACATTATTTCGGGAGAGCAGCAAACTCTTGAAGGTAAGGAGTTTATGAAAATGTTTGGAGTTTCGGTATAAAACCCTTATCTTTGTATTTCTATACCGCGGAGTGGAGCAGTTGGTAGCTCGTTGGGCTCATAACCCAAAGGTCGGAGGTTCGAGTCCTCCCTCCGCTACAAAGGTAACAAAGCCAGTCATTTGACTGGCTTTGTTTGTTGGTCAAATATTTGTCGCTTTAGGCGATGCTATGGGAGCCACCCTTAGGTATGGCATTGAGGACAAGTCGCAACATTCTTCATCAACATTGTCGGATCATTCATATTAGGATTTTTCACAACTGCTTCAAGAAGGTCGATATGGTGCCGCTGCCATTTATATTCCTGGAACAGTATTCGTTTGTATTCTCTTTGCGTGGTTAGGATTTGATGCGGGAAACAAGTTGGGGTAATCTGAATAATCAAAACTATCGCCTGAACGAGATATTTGGAAGTTGTATTGCAAGTGGTTATATTTGCAATATATAATAATGCGTTTGATATTACTATGAATACATCAGCAATTACTTCAAACAAGACGACAACATCTTTCAGGCTTGATTCTCAATTGCTTGAAAGATTGAGAATGTTGGCAAAGAAAAGCAATAGAAGTCTTAACAATTACGTTGAGACAGTTCTTTTTGATGTTGTGTACCACGAGCCAAATGATGAAACCATTGAGGCGATTAAGGAAGTTCAGAGTGGCAGGAAACTTGACGCTTTTGACAGGGACGAGTTGGAGAAGATGATTTCATCGTTGTAGAGTTATGTACATCATTGAACAGAGCAGTAAGTTCAAAAAGGATCTGAAGAGGTACGCATACGACAAAGAGAAGCTGATTGCTCTCAATGAAGTCATCAAGTACCTGGAGAAAGACGGAGTTGTTCCGGCTGAATTCTATCCTCATCCGCTGAAAGGGGAGTATTCCGGCACAATGGAATGTCACATTCAGAATGACTTTCTTCTGATTTGGATTGATAAAGATACCAAAACCATTAAGCTGGTACGTCTGGGTTCTCATTCCGAACTCTTTAAATAAGTGCTTACATCGTAGCTTTGTGTCCCGGCTGATCAGTTCCCTAGGTACTTTAGTGCAAAATATCCGCTTCCGGCTCCGTCTTCTTTGAACTGGACTTTTTCTCCAACCCGGATCGCACCGGAGGGCATAGTCCCGACCCAATCTTTGCCATACATGTTGTGTATTCGGATAACATTGCCGGAATCGGTGTATTGAAACGTCTCTGTATCTGTACTTGAATAAAGGTATTCTTTAGAAAGCACAAAAGTACCGTCGCTGTAAAAATCTGCATACTGCCAGATCTGTAGGCCGATAGGTACTGATGAGGGTTGCTCCAATATAAGCTCCCAGCTAAAGGAATCGGAACCCTCTGGTTCGTCAGGAAGTACATCGCAAGATGGTACAGTCAGGAAAATAATTGTCAATGTGACGAGCAGGTAAAAATTTCTCATGATAGGGGGGGGATTTTTAAAAATATTTAGTTAACAAAATTCAGTTTATCAGCAACAAGTTCGGTTATGGTCCCGATGTCTCCGGAATAACGTGAGGTATCACCTCCGGACAGCACAAAAGTCTTCAGTAGCGTTCTCTCGTTCTGAGACAAATCCGGGGCGTGATGGTAGGCGATGGTTGCGCCAAGCACGTAACAATAGCAAATGGCTCCATTCCAACTATATAGTTCTGAATCAACAAAATCTTCGGTTTTCTCCCACATGGCGTGTATCATATCTGCGATCTGGTCATTTGAAAACCTTCCGCAATCCACGGCCGTAGCAAGAACCAGTTCCATAGCCGAAATGTCCATAAAAGAGTTGGCCCGGGTGTAGTCTGCAGACCACCCTTCATTTTTTCCATCCATCTTCACCTGCTGCTCCTTATAAATTGCAAGCAATTCCTTCGGGCCTGAAGGCCTTCCCTGTATCTGGGCATACCCATTGAAATTGTTCATAATATAAAAGATTCCGTCGATGGCGGTGCTGGAAAAACTCACATATGCCATATAAATACTATTAAAAGGATAGACCGTACATGTTCTGGCAAGGTTCTGTGTTGACATGCTTGAAAGACGTTCCTGAGGAATCATAAGTGCTTCCAGCATATCTACATTAGATGTAAGGGTCTTCCAATATTCTCTGTCCGCATATTTTTCAAAAGCGAACATTTCTCCTGTCAGCTTACTCTCATCAATACTGTTATCTGTTTTCCATAAGCTTGAAGTAAAGTATTCTTCGAATATTCTTTCTTTTTCAGGTTCGATTCTTTCACACGCACAGACGGTGCCCAACACAAGCAGAAATGGTAATACTCTTTTCATAGTCCAAAGTTAAACAAATTTTGGTACCATATAGCGGGCATTGCCGGTTTGGCGGTAATTATTGCGATCATGACTCTTACTTCGGGTTGCGTACGCAAGACCATGCAGAAGGAAGTGGATCGTATCGTGGCCGAAGTATTGGATTACAGTACCCGTACCATTGAGCCGGAATTGAAACTGCAACGTGTGCGGTTGGACAAAATACTACTTGAAGGAGAGAAAAAGCAGATTGACCAATACCGTGCCCTGACAGAGGTTATGGCCGACAGTATTATGAATTTTCAAATGAAGCTGGTCCAAATGAAAGAAGATACGGTATATCATCTGAGTGACAGTGAGATTGATTATTACAACCGTTCCCAGAAGGTCATGAGGGATATCATCACAGGATGCTGGAACATTCTGGATAACCACCAGGATGAATTTGCAGAGCTTCAGAAGGACATGTATCCCAAAATGGTGATCTGGCAAAATGAATTGATGGAGATCGTTAGTAAAAATTTGCCCAACAGTTTCAGAAATGAATTCGGGCAGGGCGGAATGCGAATTTTGGGGATGGAGCAACTGGGACCGAATAATATGAGTCCCGTTTTTTTCCTTTTATACGAGCCAAAAACAAATTTTCCCCTTGAAACATTAAAGGAGGCTTTGCTGCGTACCGGTCTCTCAGATACAGGAAAATAATTTCAGCAGACGACTGTTAATCCGGTTGCTCCTGTTGTCAATACAAGTGGGACATTCCCCGCAGATATCCACTCCCAGGATTTCATGCCGGGCCATGATTTCTTTTAAAACAGTTTGCAATTGATTATAGGTCATTGTTCCCTGGTCCCAGTTGGTTGTAATAACTTCAGGACTGAGAACGTCTTTATCAATGGATATGTAAACAGGCAAAACGGGAGAAGGTTTTTCAGGATACCTGCATATTCTGTATTTTTCCAAAGGCAGTTCGTATTCAGGAGCAACCCCGACGAACAAAACTTCTTTAAGAAAAGGATTTGTATCCAAAATCGTCCGTACCCATCCGCCGCAGGAAAGGATATCATTAAATAATGGCGGTTGCATATCCGGATGGTGATCTGCTACCACCAGGATGAAATCTTCATATATCCTGTCTGTCCAGAATTTGGTTATGTAATGGTGGTTTCCCGAGTCTAGAAAATGAACTGCCCTGAGCGGCAGGTCCGCGATTCTTTTACTGATTGTTTCAGTTGCTTCACTATCACAGTAGCAATCCGTGCCTTCAATATCTGTACAATCTATAAGTTGGTATGGATATCTTAAATAAAAAAACTGGTTCCGGTAAACTTTCGTAAAGTCCATGATTATGACAGGAGTGTTCATTTTCTCTTACATTGACCACGACACGCTAATTTAACTAAATTACTCATATAATGTAATTATCTATATATTTGCTATAACCAACACCTCATTACATGATACTGATTAAGGATGAAAATTCCGTCAGACAACCTCTGAAGGCTGTCTTTCCCGGTAAATATATCCAGGGGAAAAAAGCTTTGAATGAACTGAAATACCTGACTGAATCATTTGGCAACAGAGGGCTTTTGCTGGCTTCGCCGTCAGTAATCACACATGTACTGCCTAAGTATCAGTTTGAGAACGGATGGGACTGGATACACCTGGATACGTTTCAGGGAGAATGTTGCAGGGAAGAACTTGAAAGGTTGTCAGCAAAGGTACATCATGATAAAACGGACGTGATCGTAGGCATGGGCGGAGGAAAGGTCATAGATACCGCAAAGATCGTTGCCGATTCTACGGGAATCCCCGTCATAATAGTACCTACCATTGCTTCCTCGGATGCCCCTTGCAGCGGGTGCGGCGTGATCTATTCAGGTGATGGCATTTTTGAAGGGGTGTATTATCTGAAGATGAACCCCCAGGCAGTGTTGGTTGATGAAAGCGTTATTGCACAGGCTCCCACACGTTTTCTTGTCTCGGGTATGGGAGATGCTCTGGCCACCTGGTTTGAGGCGCGGTCCTGCAAACGATCCGGATCCGCGAACGAATGCGGAGGTTACGCTACGCATACGGCAATGGCCATCGCACATGTATGCTACAAGACATTGTTGAAATACGGGATTCAGGCCAAAAATGACTGTGATCTTTTTGTTACATCTGAAGCACTATCGGCCGTAATTGAAGCCAACATATTAATGAGCGGACTGGGATTTGAAAGTTGCGGACTGGCCTCGGCCCATTCCATACACAACGGTCTGACAGTGCTGGAAGAAACACATACGTTCTACCACGGGGAAAAAGTGGCATTCGGGGTACTTGCAGGGTTGCATCTTACGGGAGCTCCGGTGAGCGAAAAAGAAAAAGTTTACGGTTTTTGCGAAGCGGTGGGATTACCCACTACATTTGATGATTTAAACCTGGCAGGGATCAGCAGGGAACGTCTTATGGAAGCAGCCGTCAAAACATGTCATCCGAATGAAGCTGTTCATCACGAAGTAAAATCCGTGGATCCGGAAAAAATACTCATTGCCATGAAAGCGGCAGATGCTTACGGAAGGAAAAGAAAAGCAACAGGCAATAACTAAAACAACATACATATTTATGAAAAAGATTCTGATACTGACGGGAGCTTTGTTCCTGTTCCTGCAAAGTGATGCCCAGCCATACCTGCAAAGCCGTGCTGTTGATGTAAGTAA